>WNGA01002854.1_pt1 | contig 28513 bp, 23 predicted proteins | sample 5400061 | NCBI WGS metagenome assembly WNGA01 (sample SAMN13153366, study PRJNA577476) | soil metagenome | isolation source: 100 cm soil or saprolite under grassland replicate 2 | place: USA:California | collected 2016-06-15
GAACTGAACGACGCTTCAGATCGATCTCACAGAAGGAATGCTTTAAAGGAGAATCAGTTCCATCACAGCAGAACGGACCTCTCTTGGAGTCTTGAGGTAAGCCGAAACTTAGGCTGCATAGCGGTCTCAATCTCTGCTACTTTATTTGGTGCCGCGCTTGATTACAGAAGCGACCTCGGCGACGCGCTTGCCCAGGTCACGAGCGTCTGCCAGTGTCCAGTTTTTTTTCAATAAGACAAAATCGATGGAACAAGTGAGTCGTTTTTGGTTATGGGACTCTCGTTTTGAGAATCCGTCGGTTGATGTTGAAAAGCGGCTTCCGTATTTGCCCCAGGATTAACGCGACGGCTCTGACCCTTGTCTGGACATCCCCCCTCGACGGACGGTTGACCGTCTTTTTGTTTTTCTGCCCAATAAGCTTTTCGTCGCTCTCGGGTCTTTCGCTTCATCTCTGCGAGCTCGGCTAACAGCAGGCTTTTGTTATTGCGCTGATGGACATGGGCCGGGGTGAAATTCATCAGTGACTGATGGGGCCGGGTGTGGTGGTAGCTTTCGATGTAACGACCCAGTTCTTCTCTTGCCGATATCTCATCGGGATAGTTTCCCACCAGATAGATTTCTTCCTGCTTCACCGTGCCGTAGAACCGTTCGGTCAGCGCATTGTCCGTCGGCCGTCTAACCCGAGCAAAGGACATCTCGGCTCCCAGACTCTCGAAGAATTCCTGAGTGATCCCCGAGGTATTGGGCGAGCCTCGATCCTCCCGGAGCTCGGGCTTTGTCTGACTGTGAATCGATATCCCTTGGCTCTTAAGCCCCGCCTGGTAGATCGCTTTGACATTTCCCGCATTGACCGTCGGCACCACATCCCAGGCTACGATCCAACGCGAAAAGAAATCGATCACCGTCAATAAGTACCATCGCAGTCCGCCCACCCGCAGCTTGGTCCAGTCGCATCCCCACATCAGATTTCTCTGCCAGACCTCGTAACGAGGATGCTTCCACGGCGCTGCCCGCCGTTCGTAGGGCTCGATCTGTCCTTGCCCTTTTAGATGCCCGTAGATCGCCGAGGCCGACAGATACACACCCCGCTGTTGCAGCACCCCCTGGATGTGCCGATGGCGGTACTGCGGGTATTGCTCTTTGACCGCTTCGATTTGTCCGCGTTCCTCGACCGTCAATTCATACCAGGTTGGCCGCTCTGCCTTCTTCTCCCCGTTTCCCTTCTTCCACCGATAGTAGCTCGACCGTGCCACTCCCACGCTGCTCAGCACTTCGCCAATCGATCGGCCCTGGCTCCGATGCGTCTCGACCAACTCCATCACCGCTTGCTTCTGAGTGGCCATTAGCCGTCCGCCTTCTCAATCCAAGTTCATCTCTTTTTTTATCTCGCTGATGAACAGGGCCTGGTTGAGCACGACTTCCTTGAGCTTGCGGTTCTCGGCTTCCAACCGTTTCATATTAGCCGACTTCAACGGCCGGCTATTTCTCAACGAGGCCCGCACTCCCACCTCCAACTGCCGCTTCCACTTGTGGTACAGCGATTGGGCTAGCTGATGCTTTGCCAATCCTTCTTTGATCGTCTTACAGCGCTCAATGTCTTTTAAAATCTCGAACTTCTGTTCCGGGGTAAATAACCGCCGCACCTTCTTCACCTCCTGTGCCTCTTCCATGTCGTTCCTTGCCTCCTCTGAACGACTCACTTCTTTACCCCATTTCTGTCTCATTAGTAAAAAAACAAGTCACAGTTCCTTGTCGTCAATGCCCGGCGAGGTGGGTCCCGTGCTTGCACTCGCGCTAAACCCACCGCCTCCGCTGACGACTATCATCTGGTTGAGAAGCATCGCCCCGACGATGGTGAGTATGGTGATTTCCTTCCCACTGGAGATCGACGCGCCGGTCGCAAACGCCCCTCCGACCTTGTTACCGATCCTGCGTTCTTGGGACAGGCGGAACTTGAGGTTCCAGTTGTCAAAGAATGTCTTCACCTCGCCTGACATGTTTCCGAAATAAACCGGCGATCCCACGATGACCGCGTCGGAGGACAACAGATCATCTGCTGCTACCTCGCCCACCCGCTTTAGAACGACGCTCGTACCTGAGACAGTCTTTGCCCCCTCGGCGACTCCCTGGGCCATCTTCTCGGTGTTCCCGGAAGCCGAATGGTAGACCACCAGCACCGTCACCGGCTGAGGGTCGGCTGCTTGAGTCGGACTGCCGCCGAGAAGCTGCCGCCAGCAATACGACACCCGCCTCTTTAAGGAACTCTCGCCCATCCATATGCGTCCTCCTGATGGGATTGTGGAGATCTGCCCTTATGTCATCGCCGCGATAACGTGTCAATGTGATTTTCAGGAAACGTGATTTTCAGGACGTAGGATGGAGTTGAACGACGCGTCAGTTCGATCTTACGTAGGACTGCTTCAAGGAGAATTCAATTTAATCGTGATGGTCGGGGCCAGAATTCAACGCTAGTGTACCTTTCAAGATTTCCCGCGATTGAAAATTGTTCTCTGAGCAACACCTGACTCACGCTCGCCTTAAGATAATTAGGAATGAATACTGGCACCCCCAGCAAGGAAGAAGCCCGGCCATCTGAGCCGACGGTAAATTCCAATCAAACCGTTCCGCAGCCGTTGTGGTGGGCCTACGTGCTAGCGGTTGTCAGTACCTCGGCGACCATGATCCTACTTCTGAGTCTCGATGCCTGGACGCCCAACCGGCCAACGCTGATTCTTTTTGTGATTCCGATCATACTTAGTGCGTACGTTGGCGGTGCGGGGCCGGGGCTGCTCTCAACTGTTCTTGCCGCCGTGAGCACATACTTCTTTTCGAGGCCGGCGGACGTCCTCTCCTATTTAATTTCATTCGATTTCGTCCAGTGGTTAACCTTGATCGTCGCGGGCATACTCATCAGTTTACTCAATGAGGCGCTGCATCGATCCCGTCTTCGCGCCGAGCTGAGCGAGAAGCTACGGCTTGCAGAGAACACCGCACGACTAGCGGACACTGAGCGGCACCTGAGCCTCGCACTTGATGACGTCACCAGGAGATCGAAGCATCTCGCCGTGCTTAATACGATTGGAGCTGCGGTCAGCCAATCTCTCGATTTAAGCGTTGTCGTTAAACAGGCGGTCGATAAGATCGCCGAAACGCTTGCCTTTGACGCGGTCTGGGTTTATGAACTCGAGCCCCGGACAAGAATGTTGCGAATGATTGCCTGTCATGGACTGAATGACCAGATGGCCAAAAGTATGGCAGAGCGCAGCATAGACAAAGGTATCAGTGCCCCCGTGCTAAAAACGGGCACGCGACTAGTCTTCGAAGATTTGCAAAATGATGCGCGTTATCAAGAACTGAGTCGGGCAGGTACGGTCGCGTCCCTTGGTTTCAAGGCGGGTGCCGCGTTTCCGATTCGGACCAAAGACAAAATCATTGGAACGCTGCATGTGACTAATCTTACAAAACGTCATTTTGCCTCGGAAGAACTACAGCTGCTCGAGTCCATCGCTCAGCAAGTCGGCGTGGCTTCGGATAACGCTAGATTATTTGGAGAACTCCGAGAGGCCAAAGAACGCGCAGAGTTGTCCGATCGTGCCAAGTCCGATTTCCTCGCTAATATGTCGCACGAGTTGCGCACCCCCTTAAACGCAATTATCGGCTTTTCTCAAATGCTCGTGGATGAGAAAGCTGGTCCTCTGAATCCGGACCAAAAGGAATTTCTAAGCGACATTTTGAAAAGCGGCGAGCATTTGCTCATGATTATTACCGACGTGCTTGATTTGGCTAAAGTTGCGAGCGGGAAGTTGGAACTGAAGCCGCAAAGTTTTTCGCTCCGGGAGGCAATTGCCGAGACATGCGGCATTGTTAAGCCGATGGCGGATGAGAGAAATGTTGCCATAAACGTTGACGCGCCCGTCGACAACGACATCGTCAGTTTGGATCCACTCAGGTTTAAGCAGGTTCTCTATAATCTGTTGTCGAACGCCATTAAGTATAACTACGATAATGGCAACGTCAAAGTTGCAGTCTCAGTGGACGTCGACGAAAAGCAGATTCGGTTACAAGTAACGGACACGGGTATAGGCATTAAAGAAGAGGATTTGCCGCGCATCTTTGACGATTTTATCCAACTCGATATTAGCACCACGAAAGTTCAACAAGGAACGGGGCTGGGTCTCTCGCTAACTAAAAAGATCCTCGAACAACAAAAAGGCTCAATTACCGCCGAGAGCGAAGTTGGCCACGGCAGCACGTTCACTGTCGTTCTTCCAGTAGCTGCAGAGCCATACGCAACAAGTTCATGAACATGCCGGTTGAGATGGGTTGATCACAAGAGGAATGTCAGTTCGCTGACTAGGTTCGTCAATGGCCGCACCTTCGGCCAGGCACTTCGCCGGCATGTAGCCGCTGGCCGTCTGAACGATAGGCTCGGGCCTGAGATCACGATTAGAGTGATTCGGCTTAAGTAGAAAGTTGGGCGTCAGTGTATCATCATCGATGATAGCAGAAGAGCCGGCCTCGCCGTACTTCCCTCCAATGGAGCAAGGCCTCCTCTTTTTTCCCTTTTGAAACGGTTAAAACTCCATCAGGTCTTTGGCGATGAGCACCTGCCCGGAAAAGTGTTTCTTCACCTCCTCGGCCCAGGGCGTGTAATCGTCAGTACCGACTCGTTGGGTCAGGTGCGTGAGCACCACGGTATTCGGTTCAGGCTTGATTGCCAGCTTGGCGCATCCGGGAGAAAACGTCACGAGGCCGGTAGATGTCCACGCGGTCCGCCCCGTAGGACATCAGCCCACCGGCATCTACAAATTCTTTGCTGCCGTACATCGACGGTCACCGGCTCTTTAACGCAAAGCCCGCGATCCGTTTTACGTTAGCACCTATTAGCGGGCCCGAGGGGTGCACATAGAGTCCATCCGGGCGCTGCTTATTCAGCGCAGCCAAAACCCTATCGAAGAGTCAACTTCAGTGCACGCGCCGCGACTGGGTGATCCTCTTTCACCTCGATCACTGGCTGGAGCGGATGCTGGCTCGTGGAGAACCGCGACACGGGCAACTTTGGGGACCTGCTTCTTTCAGCAGCTCCAGCCGCTTCCCGCCCAGCTCTCTGCCAAGGTTTGTAACCCCGGTGACGTTGCCGCCGGGACGGGGAAGGCTTTCAACTAAGCCTGCCTGGACAGGATCGAGCCCAGTGCCCGTCATAACGATGGGAATCGTCTTGGTCGCATTCTTCGCCGCTGGAATTATCCTGTTCCATCCTGCTACCACGATGATATCAATCCTGAGACGTACCAGATCGGCGGCAAGCTCAGGAAACCGATCGCTGTTCCCCTCCGCATATCGGTACTCGATGGCGATGTTCTGTCCTTCTATGTAGCCAAGCTCGCGCAGAGCCAGCCGAATTGCCTCGGAACGGGCGGACTCACGAGCTGGATCGATCCCCGATAGATACCCTATCCGGTGAACTTTCTTCGGCTGCTGTGCCTCCGCCATGACCGCAACAGCAAGCAGTACCACTACAAATAGGATTGATAAGACACGAGCTTTCTTCATTGCGCACACCATTCGTTATGTATCACGCGGGCGGTAATAGAGAAAAGTGAGATTTACGACGGAAGGTGAGTGTTAAAACCAATAGCCTAATTCACTGGGTAGTAAGATTGCTCTTGCTGCAGCCCAGCGTGCGGCATGACCAATGCTAAATTACTCTTTCTTAATTTGCTCAGCAGGGAACGATGCGACAGGCAAACTCATCGGATTTTGATATAGGAGTATTCAGTTCAAGGAGGGCCGGCGACGCAAGCCCGCGGTCGCTGCACTGGGCGGTTAGCCGGGCTAGCCGAAGACCACTGGTGGCACGCCCACAGTGCCACCCGCGGCCACTCCTCGCCCGCAAAGGGTTAGTCGTGCGCCCGGTAGAAGAAATACTCGGCGGTGTAAGGCACTCTCGTCACCTCGCCTGGGAAGTTCCCGGGATCGGTGGGGGCGTTCCCGCCCACGGTGTTCACCCGCTGGATGAACGTCACCTGGTGGAAAATACCAGGGCCCTCGTTGAATACCGCTCCCAGCAACAGCCAGGCGATGGCGTTGGGGTCCGGGGTGCAGCGGTCGAAGACCATGCCGACCACTTTGCTGCCGCTGACGCTCTCCCAGGTTGGACCGGCATAGTGGATGCCGATTTTACCCTCATCCCCAGTGTCGGCGAACAACACCGCCTCTGGCACCAGGAAGATCCAACTCGTGCCGTTCCAGCGGTAGATCTGCACGCCCTCGGCGTAGACATGAAAGGCGACCTTGGTCCCCGCGGGCACATGCAAGTTTTGGCAATTACCCAGGTCCGGGGCCCGATTATCATTGCTCGGGTCCGCCCCTGCAGGAGCGACGAGCGTGAGCAGGAGCAGTGCCAGGACCGCCAGCATCAAGTCGACGGAGTGCAAGCGGAACGCGTGTGTTGTTGTTGAACTGTTCATCATGACCCCCTTCTCTCCTAGCGGACAGCGGCAATGGGTTTGTTGCCGCCTAACGCCTCGTTCATACGATTCGATTAGGTGGATGGAGAATTCATTCATGTTGGCTCAACGAGGCACACAATCACATGCACGTAGCAACGACGCCAGCCGGTCTCATAACTCGCCGCATCTCTCTGACAGCCTGAGGCGCATCCGGGATAAAGCTAACGATCAAAGCCGAGAGACAGCTGTTGAACGCGGCATCTGGAAATGGAAGGTCTTGTGCATCCCCTACCTCGAATCTCACGCGAGGGTTCACGTTACGTGAGCGGGCGTACTCGATGAAACCTGTAGAGGCGTCGAGGCCGACAATTCTAGAGACATCTTTGTTTTCCGCCGCAGCAAAAGTCAGCGATCCTATGCCGCAGCCCACATCGAGCACCTCACCGTGAACACCGACAAATTCAACAAACAACGGAACCAAGAGTTTACTCTACCTTCCCATCCGCTGCTCGTACGCCTTTGCGTCTTCAAACATAGATATTCCTTTCGCCTGACGTGGTGATCCTTCCCTCGCTCTGAGTTAAAACCTCCGGTGAGGAAATATCGCCCACAGGCGAGAATCCGTCAAGCACTGTGAATTCGCGGGTGGAACTGCCAGCCCGGTGCAGGATTGAATTAAACGACGCTTCGAATCAATTTTGTTAGTGGTTCGCCGAGAGTGCCGCGTTACGATTTCAAGGTTGACTCGTCGCCACAAGGCTGCAGCGCGACTAAAAGTTTGGATGGCGGAGCCGGAATAACACGCCATGCCGGCTGCTGCGAGAAGGTTTCCGAGCAGCACAGCTGGCCAGGCCAGCTCATAAAGAACCGGCTCAGCAAAGACGAACGCTGTGCCGACAAACCCAAGTTCGAGAATTAGAAAAAGCAGCAAGAAAAAGGCGAGATGGGGTTCTTTCCAGTCCATAAGAGGAGATACGCCGCAATCTCGCCCAGCACCACAAAACCCAACGCATGGACTCATGTGTACATCAGGGTCAGCTTCAAAGAAAACTGCACTCCCTTAGTGGAGGAAAGAGCTTCTGGCCCGAGGAAGAGCCCGGTTCCCAGGACAGTGGGCGCGTAAAAAGGTAGGCCGCTGACTGTGTCGATAAATAGCAACCAAATGGCAATGACTGCCGCTCCAATGATACCAGCAATAAGGCCGTCCAAATAGCGCATAGCTCTGGTCGTCATTCTTCATCCCCTTTTCTGGCGTCGTTTCCCACACGGTCAGCATCTGAGAAAAGAAAAAGGCCAGCGCACCCTGCGATCCAAATCGCCGGAGCGGCGGGCCCTAAACCTCTCTTGTCATTTCCCCTCCAGGAAACGTTTTGCGTTCCTTCGGCGGCCTCGGATCACACTAGAAGCCTTCTCAATGATGGGGGGAGGCTTGTTACGTGGGCGAGCAATATCACATGGACAGAGTATTTTATTTTCAAGATTCAGTTTAACCACGTTTTGGCTCGTCCAGGGCGGTGTGAGTCCAACCGTGGCGCTCTGTCATCGATCACATCGAATTGAAGGAGAATTCAGTGCAATCAACTCGCTGTCCGGGTCCGCGACGATTTCACGGCATTATTCGAGCGCGGCTTCCGGGTCGACTACGATTTTTTGCGCGAGCGATCAAAAACTATCAACCGACCCTCCCCCTTGATCGTTTGTATTGTCTAGAGTTGAATACTCGAACCCCCGCAGACTCACTACACGCATCTGAAGGACGACCTACTGGATGAGATGGTGAATCGCACACCACTTTACGAGCAGCCGCACTTCAAGGACATCCTCAAAGGCCGCGCCGCACAGCGCGACGGTATCTGGAATTACCAAAAGCGAGCGGCATCGCCGAACCAGTGATACCATTGTGAATCGAATTAGTAAGCGTGAGGCGAGAAAATCTAAAATGGTCCCAGCGCCCGCCTAAAGCCTCGCCGAAATATAGCTGACTGCGCTGTTGTACTGGCGATTGAGATCGGTGCGGAGAGCAAACACATCTTCCGCGGCGCATTTTTCGTAGCGGCAGGCCAGAGCCATGTCGATCGGCTTGAGGTCGAGGCCGAATGGTTTGACTTCATGGAGATATTCGACGGCGCGGTCATTGGAGTCAACTGCGAGGTTATCCCAGGTGTAGATCAGGCGCGCGGCGTAGAGGATCGCGCGGATGTAGGGCTTGCGATCTTTGGGTTCAAGACGCGTAAGGCTGCTGAACTCCGGCAATCTGGACTTCCAACTGCGCTCGATGTTTTCGCGCTGTTCGTGATGAATCTCGTCTTTGCTTGGACGGCGAAAAGTTGGCTTGATACCGCGCAGTAGTGGAACTCCATGATCAAGCAAGTCGAGCCGGTCGATCACCGGCAAACGGCCCCAACTAAATTCGGGATTGCTCCAAAATACGGAAAGCTTCTTACCATACTCGGCATCCAATGTTTTTGCTTCAGCGATGAGCGCGCTGATTGTCGCAAGCGGCTCGCTGCAATTCAGAAGCAAACCAAGGTCGATATCACTGTAAATATTGCTTAAGCCGCCGTGAGCGAGGCTCCCGAGCTTGTAAGCTTCAACCAAGTTCGGACCGAGCTGGGATTTGAAATGTTCGGCGACCCGACTAACAAAAGCCAACAATGCATCCATCACATCACCCTTGTCATCAACCACCAACGCCTATAACCCGAGCCTCTCGCTCGATGCAACCCGTCAGAGTTTTCCAGCCAAAGATTCCGTTTGGAATCTGGACAATCTCACAGCCTTGGAGTAAGGGGAAGCTAACTTCGACCGAAGAGTGAGAAAGGAGCGATAGTCATGGCTTCAACATTAATCACCGGTTTGGGCCTAGTAGGCACCTCCTACGCGCAGCACGCGGTCAAACGGGGTGAAACTGTCGTGTTTTATGATGTCGCGCCGCGAAAGGATTTTCTCGCCCACAAGCTCGGCAGTGCCAATGTCGTCGTCGTGCAGCGGGACGTGCGTGACTTGCCGGCGCTGATCGAGACTATTCAGAAACACAAGTGCGATACCGTGATCCACACTGCCGGCCTTATCGGCGGCAAAGTCGCCAATCCGATTTACTCCGGGCTGCAAATTAACGTGATGGGTACGATTAATGTTGCCGAGGCGGTAAGGCTCACCGGTGTAAAGCGGCTCGTGCAGATCAGCACCTTTGGCATCTACGATCGGCGCAAGGGAGAACCTAATCCGATCGATGAAGATTTTCGTCGCGGGCCAGGTGAAGCGTACGGCAACTCCAAAGTCGCCAAAGAGCTGATGGTCGAGGCCTACCAGCGTATGTTCGGTTTCGAGCTAATCGTCCTGCGGCTCGCGAACGTTTACGGCGTCGGTCACTTCGCAGGCGGCTCGGGCGGCGGGGAGATGATCCAGAACATGCTGCAGACCGGCATCAAAGGCGGAGTTGCAAAGATTCCGCAGGAATCTGCCCGCGACTTCGAATATGTTTATTACAAGGATCTCGGCCGTGCTCTCGACAAAGCGGTCACGACGTCGCTGAAGGAACCGGTTACCTTAAACATCGGCACCGGCGTCGTCATCAAGTTCGACGACTTAGTCGGCCTGGCGGAGAAACTCTTGCCGAAGCTCCAAGTTGAGATCATTCCGGGGACCAAGCCGCGATCGGCCAAGCAACCAATGGTTATCGAGAAAGCCAAACAAGTGTTGGGTTGGAGGCCGGATTTTGATATCGAAGCGGGCTTCAAAGACTATATCGAGGAGCTTAAGGCGCTCGGTTAACTGAGTAGAATTCACCGCAGTGACGCAAAGCACGCGCCCCCACCTCTTTCCTTCCCCGCACACGCGGGGAGGATGAAGGAGGGGGCGATCTTCGTGCCTCGTGGTGAATTTCTTTCTTTGCGTTCTTTACGGTCAGATTGCTATCAAAGCGTTAGCACGCCGCGTTTGCCGCTCTTGTGTGTTTTGTAGCGAACGGTTTCGCCGTCGGTCTCCAGAGTGATGGCGCCGTCTTCGTAGGTGCTGAGAACTTGCGCGCCGCTGCCTCGATAACGCCCGACAACTTCCTCCCGCTGGGGCTCGGACCGGCTCCGTGCTCCGGCCGAAAGCACCGCCAGTCTGGGTTGAACGGCGGCGATAAATTCGGCCGTACTTGCCGTGGCGCTGCCGTGACGCGGAATCTTTACAATCGTACTGCGCAGCTCATTGGGTTTCTGCGCCAATAACGTTTCATCGCGTTTATCGATATCGCTTGCGAATAAGTATCGGACCTTGCCGTACTCGAGCCGCACTACCACCGACGCATCGTCCGATTTATCGGCCGGCGGAAACAAGACGCAAAGCTTGACTTCGTCGATGATGCGGCACGGTTCCCCGTCACTCATCGGTACACGGGTGATTCTTGCTTTCTCCAGCGCATCTTCCAAATCATCAAAGCGACTCGTTTGGCCTTTCCCGGGTCCGCTCCAAAATTCTTGCGGTGAGAATTCGTTGACAATCGTCCGCATCCCGCCGTAATGGTCGATTCGTGAGTGACTTACTAGCAGGAAATCCACTCTGAGGATCTTCCGCGAACGAAGAAATGGCGCGACGATGCCATCGCCGGTATCGAATTCACCGCTAGCCATGCCGCCGGCGTCGATCAATAAGACCTTTGAACCCGGCAACTCTACCACGGCCGCATCCCCCTGGCCGACATTGAGATGGGTGATGCGCAATTCCTTACTGCGATGTCGCTGGTCCCACCAATATGCGCTATCTGCCGCGAGCAAAACAGCGGCGACCATCAGGACGATCACTACGCGCACTCTGTTGCGCAGAATGAAAAGGCAGAGGAGCAATCCGTAAAGACCCACGACCTCGATCATGTTCGGTGACGGCACGGCGACGTTGGCCAGCGGAAAGCGTGCAAGGCCATCGACCATCCATATAGTCAGCGATGTTAGTTTCTCCGCCGGTCCGGTAAGCAGAGAAGCGAATTCCGGTGCGGCGACGGCACTAAATCCGAGGAGTAGGCCCACCGGCACAACAACGAAACCCACCAGCGGAACGATTAACGGATTGGCAACAAATCCAACCAGAGATAAATGGCCGAAATAGTGGGCGATCAACGGTCCGGTACCGAGCGTCGCCAACAATGGCACAGCCAGGTGCATAGCCATTTGCCTGAGCCGATGCAGGATCCAACTTTTCTCCTGCGGCAGTTCGTCGCTTTTAGTCACAGCAAGCCAATCGTGAACCTTGCGCATGCCCCAGATGATGAACAGCACCGCGAGAAAAGATAGCTGGAAGGAAATATCAGCGATGACGCCGGGCCATACTAATGCGATAAGTAGGGCCGCCAATGTGAGACTGGCAAACACTTCTTCCTCGCGATCGAGCAACACGGCTAATTCATACACACCGATCATAATCGCCGAGCGCACGGTGGGAACCATCGCGCCGGCAAGCGCCGTGTAGAACAGCACCGCAAGGAAGGAAAAGAAAGTGGCGAGCTTAAGCAAATTCCAGCGCAATAATAGAAATGTGCTGAAGGAACAGCCGTAGCGAATCAAGACGAACACGACCAGCCCGAGCATGGCAACATGCAAGCCCGAAATCGACAGCACATGATTGACTCCGGCGGCGGTGAAGGCCGTGCGCATGTCTTTACTAATGGCGCCCATGTCGCCGACCACCAGCGCTTTGATCAATGCCCCATGGTCTTGAGAAAAGCTACGTTCGATGAAACGCCGAATCTCTCGCCGCAAATCTTCGATGAATGCCCGCAATCGCCCAGGCTCTCGCGCCAGCAGCTCGACTTCCTGGTCGTTATCAAGAAAGCCTGTTAGGTAAATTTCTCGCCGAGCCAAATAGGTAGCGTAGTTGAAGCCACCGGGATTGCCGCTGTCCTGCGGCACAAGAGGAACCACCCAAAACCGCACGCGGTCGCCGTAACGCCAATCGCGTCGCGTGGTGCGCAAGCCAACAAGGAGATCGCCGGTGATTTCCTCTGCGCCGGTTGGATGCCAGATCCGCTCGGCGCGCACTTGCCATCGGGTGCGGTTCGTCAGTCTCTCCGGTTCGTGTCGCAGCGTGCCTTCCAGATAGAGGCGGTCTCCTCTTGTCATGACTAAACGTAAATGATTCTCGGGAAATTCCGGAAAGAGCAGTTGCAGATGCCGCACATAGCCCACAGTGAACGCGAGCATGGCGAGAGTAATCAGGATCGCCCAACGGCGCCGGCGCCGTGAGACGACCAGCGAAAACGGTACTAACGAAACGAAGCCGGCGTGCGGCGGAATCGACCATGGCGCCGTGGCGGCCGCCTGGCCGAGGAGGAGACAAAGCGTCGGGGCGATCAACCAAGCCGAGGGATATAAACTCGTCGCAGCTTCATGCGGCTGTCGCCCCTGCGCCGACATAGTTTTTGTATTACTACGCCTGATGTTTGCAGTCCACGCAAAATTTGGCGTCCCAAGGTCCCGGATTGCACTGCGCTCCATCCGGGCTACGAAATAGGAGCGAAGCGGTGCGCTGAGCGCACCCTACAAAAAACCTTCGTGTCCTTGGTGTCTTCGTGCTGAAAGGTTCTCCTTTGGTTGCGGCCCTGCCGCGCTGGTTTATTGTTGTGGCGCGCTGCGCAAAGTTTGCAGAATGTCCTGGGCAATTTTCTCATTCATCGACGGCACCTGGAGCAATTCCTCGAGCGTCGCCTCCTCGATGCGTTTGACACTGCCGAAGGCGCGCAGGAGCGCCCGCTTTCGCACGCCGCCAACGCCGGGAATGCGGTCGAGAGCGGAAAAGAGCGTTTGTTTTGAACGAAGCTTTCGATGGTGCGTAATGGCGAAACGATGCGCTTCGTCGCGCACCCGCTGTAAAAGAAACAGCGCGTTGGAGTTGCGTTTGAGGATAACCGGATTGCTCTGTCCCGGCAAAAACACCCGTTCCTCGGATCGTTCGATCTCGCTGCTCCGCGCCGCGGCTTGCACGCGCATCTTTGCGAGCCCGACCGCTTCGACGCCTTCGATACCAATTTCAGCCATCGCCGTCAGTGCCATCGCCAGTTGTCCCTTGCCGCCATCGACGACGATCAGATCCGGCAGATCCGCTTCTTCCTTCCCGCGGGTGAAGCGTCGCTTGAGCATTTCCAGCATCATGGCGAAATCGTCGCCGCCGGAAGAAGCGTCGACCGTGCGAATGCGAAAATGCCGATAGAGGTTTTTGTCCGGCTCGCCGTCAATAAAACTAACCATCGAGCCCACGGCATGGGCCCCGTGAATCATCGAAATATCGAAACACTCGATGCGCTGCGGATAGCGCTTCAAGCGCAATTGGGCTTGCAACTCGCGCAGCATTTTCTCTCGGGCTTTTTCCTGGTCATGGCGTTCGGAAAAGCTTTGTTTGGCATTGTCTTGGGCCATCTGGAGCAGATGGCGCCTGTCGCCGCGCTGCGGGCAAAGAATCTCGACTTTCTTGTCTTTGCGTTCGCCTAGATACTCTTCGCGGGCCTCGCGATCCTCTAGAGAGACCGGCAAAAGAATCTCGTCGGGGATGAATCTGTGGCCCTGATAGAATTGAGTTAGCAGCGAGCCGCCGATTTCTTCATCGGGAAATTCGAGATCCTCCAACGAGTAGGACAAATTATCCGTCAATTTCCCCTGGCGCACGAGCAAAACCTGCACTTCGATAAAGCCGCCTTCGCGGTAAAGACCGAATATATCCTGGTCGGCGCCCCAGTGAGCAACCATCCGTTGCTTCTCCAGGGTCTTATCTATCGCTTGAATCTGATCCCGAATCCGCGCCGCTGTCTCGTACTCCAACGCGTCCGACTTCTCCTGCATGCGTTTTTTTAGCTCATCAATGAGTTGCTGCTGCTTGCCGTCGATAAACAGCATCGCCTGCCGAACCTGCTCGCGATAGACCTCCTCGGACACGGGGAGAACGCAGGGAGCCATGCAACGTTTGATCTGGTACTGCAAGCATGGTCGGCTGCGGTTTCGAAAGTTATGATCGGTGCAGTTGCGCAGTTGAAAGTGTTTCTCGATAATATCGATGGTTTCCCGTGCGGCGACCGCCGAAGAGAAAGGACCGAAATAGCGATTGCCGTCCTTGACGATCTTCCGAGTCGCGAGGATCCGCGGCCAGGGGTGTTGAGTAGTGACTTTGATGCTCAGATAACTCTTGTCGTCTTTGAGCCGGATGTTGTAGCGCGGCTTGTATTGCTTGATCAGATTATTTTCGAGAATCAGCGCTTCTTTGTCGTTGCTGGTGACCAGCGTTTCAATATCTTCGACGCGCCGCACCAAAAACTGAATTTGCGATCGCTCGTCCGGACAATTGAAATAGCCGCGAACGCGGCCGCGCAAATCCTTGGCCTTACCGACGTAGATAACCTTGCCGCCCCTGTCCCGCATCAGATAGACGCCCGGGCGGGAAGGCAAATTAGCTAATTTATCCTGTATCAAACCCATCGAGTGTACCGGCAATATTAATGATAACACATGATCGACGACAAAACGCCCCGATTGCGACGCGCCATGAGCCTACCAAGGAACACCTTTTCAGCGAAATCGTGCTAGTGTCCTGACCCAGAAGTTGAAACCTAATTCCATCGTCATTCCGGGCAAGCTGGCAACAACTAGCGCGACCCGGAATCCAAGATTTTCAAAGACTTCTGGATTTTCACCGGCATGACGGCAAATACCGGATGACTTATGCAACGTATTTTAGTTACACGACACTAGATTATTCGGGAATCTTTGGCTGTCGACAGTTCGACACGCGTGTCAACGCTCACGCATCGGCGCTGTCTTTCGACGCCGGTTCGCGTAGCGCCAATTCTTGAGCCTGCAGTGCGTGAATCCGATCTCGCAACTCCGCCGCGATTTCAAACTCCAGTTGCTGGGCAGCTTCCTTCATTTCCTTTTGTAGCCTGCGAATCATCCGCGGCAACTCAGCCGCGCCGTACTTGGCTGATTTTTCGGCTGCCACGGGAATGTCCACGTAGTCCGCATCGTAGATCTTCACCAGCGGCGAACCCAAGGCTTTGATTATCGATTGCGGCGTGATCCCATGCTTTCGATTAAAGGTCCCCTGCAAACGGCGGCGCCGCTCGGTTTCATCGATCGCCCGCTTCATCGAGTCGGTCATGGCATCGGCGTAAAGAATAACGGTGCCGTAAACATTGCGAGCCGCCCTGCCGATGGTCTGAATCAGCGATCTGTCCGAACGTAGAAAACCTTCCTTGTCAGCGTCGAGAATTGCCACCAGCGAGACCTCGGGCAAATCCAATCCTTCCCGCAGTAGGTTGATGCCGACCAGCACATCGAATTGTCCCATGCGTAATTGGCGAATGATCTCGACTCGTTCAATGGTCTCGATGTCGGAATGAAGGTAGCGCACTTTCACGTTCAAATCCTGATAATACTCCGTCAAGTCCTCTGCCATTCGCTTGGTCAATGTGGTAACCAGCACTCGTTCCTTGCGCTCCACACGCTTGCGGATCTCGTCCAGCAAATCATCCACTTGGCTGCGCGCCGGCCGGACGATGATGGCGGGGTCCATCAATCCGGTCGGTCGAATGAGCTGCTCAACGACGTTACCTTCGCTCCTTCCTAGCTCGTAGTGTGCCGGCGTTGCCGACACGTAAACGGTTTCATTCATCATCGATTCGAACTCGTCGAAATTGAGCGGCCGATTGTCGAGCGCAGAGGGCAGACGAAAACCGTATTCGACTAAAGTTTGCTTGCGTGAACGGTCACCGCGATACATGCCGCCGACCTGCGGTACCGTGACGTGGCTCTCATCGATGAAGAGCAAAAAATCACTCGGAAAATAACTGAGCAGCGTCGGGGGCGGTTCGCCCGGCTGTCGTCCGGTCAAGTGGCGTGAATAGTTCTCAATGCCTGGACAAAAACCCATCTCCTCTAGAAGCTCCAAGTCGTACAGTGTTCTTTGCTCAAGGCGCTGCGCTTCCAACAGTTTACGTTCGTCGCGCAGCTCCTTGAGCCGTTCTTTGAGCTCCTGCCGAATGCCGAGAACCGCCTGTTTCATGCGATCTTCGCCGGTTACGTAATGACTCGCCGGATAGATCGTTGCCTTGTCGACCCGCCGAAGCATCTTTCCCCGGATCGGATCGATTTCGCTGATCGATTCGATAGTCTCGTCGAAGAACTCGATCCGCAAAGCCGAACGGTCTTCGTAGGCGGGAAACACTTCGACGATGTCACCACGCACGCGAAAAGTGCCGCGGTGAAAATCATAGTCGCTGCGCTGGTATTGGATATCCACCAGCTTGCGCAGCATTTGGTCGCGATTAATGATCGTACCCTCTTCGAGGTAGACCATCATTTCAAAATAGGCTTCCGGCGAACCGAGCCCGTAAATGCACGACACGCTGGCGACGATGAGCGTATCGCGCCGTTCGAGCAGCGCCTTGGTCGCCGAATGGCGCAGCTTGTCGATCTCATCGTTGATCGACGCATCCTTCTCTATATAGGTATCCGTCGACGGCACGTAAGCTTCCGGTTGGTAATAATCATAATAACTGACGAAGTAACGAACGGCATTTTCCGGAAACAAATCACGAAACTCGTTATACAGTTGTGCGGCCAACGTCTTGTTGGGCGCGATCACGAGCGCGGGCTTGTTGACCTTGGCAATAACGTTCGCCATCGTGAACGTCTTGCCCGAACCGGTCACGCCGAGGAGAACCTGATGCCGTCGGCTGGCTTCCAGGCCCTTGACCAGTTTTTCGATAGCCTGAGGCTGATCTCCTTGCGGATTAAAATCGGCGACTAGCTGAAATTGTCCCGTGTCTCGATCACGAATCATCTCGATGGTCTCAAAGCGCTCCCCTGGCGGGCCGGGATTCAACATGCGTCGGATCAAAGCAGCCAGCACTTTCCCCTCTCCACAACGTCTTCGTGGGGGAGAGGGCAAGGGTGAGGGGACGTTCCAGTGCGTATGGCTTTAACACGCCCAAACTTTTATTTTCGCTGACTCGCATACAACTTATCGATATAGCCGCTCTTATCGATTTCTGACAAAGGTCCGGAATCGATGAAATCGCCGGGCTTGTATTTGGCGAATTTGGCATCGCCCTCGGCGAGATGCGTAATCACCGCTTGAACCGCGCTATCGACGGCATAAGGCTTGGATGGAATATCAGCGCCGTAGTTCCATGACACTTCCAGCGCCTCGCGATCCTTAGTGCCGAGAAATTTGCCGAGGATCCGATACGTCTCTTCGCGGCGAGTCTTAAAGTGATGAATGCCTCGAACTATCGCGCGCATGGTCCGATAGACCAGGTTGGGATAGCTCTTCACCACCGATCGCCGCGTGGTAAAGGTCGAGCCTTGATATTCAATCTTGAGGTCCGCAAGATTCACCAAGAAATTCATGCCCGCCTTGCGCGCAAATAGAGTCGCGGGCGGCGACAGCATGGTCGCTGTCACCCTGCGCGCTTCCAGAGCAATCCACATCGCATCGTTGCTTCCCAAGTAAAGAAATTTGACGTCTTTATCGGGATTCAACCGGAGGTGCTGCAGCGCTGACCTCGCGTTCTTCTCGTATGCGTCTCCCGGCCTTTGCAGACCGATGACCGCGCCAATCAACTCTTTGGCGCTGCGGATTTCCGGATGGCTCACCAGGGTCATGCTGGCATAACGCGTCAACCCGCCGAGCATAACGACGTCCGGCGTCCGCACCACGACTGGAATCATTAGAAACGCGGACATGGTCGCAAAATCCGTATCGCCCGAAAGTAAAGCCATCGGTGATACCGCACCGGATGTACGAACGACTTCCACTTGTAGTCCTTCGTCGCGGAAAAAGCCGGCTTCCTGCGCCAAAAACGGAAGAGAGTGAGTTACCGCACGCGCCGCATAGCCGATGCGAATCTTATCCTTTTCCGCTTTCCCTTGAGCGGCCGCTCCCGTGGTGAATAAAAGGAGAAAACCAAAAGAGAATATCTCCAGAAAACCCCAATTAAACTTCACGGTGAAGCCTCCGGCGATGCAAACCTGACGGGAATTCATGCTAGTGTGGCCAAGCATAACAAGCCAAATCCAACGGAGCAACGACGAATCTCGGGCCTCTCGGCGAGACTAATCACGTGAGATTTGAAAGGTTGAAAGCAAAAGCCGCCGCACTGAAGCGGGAAGTCTTCGCTCTGTATCTCGCTGCCCGCGATCCGCGCACGCCGTGGTATGCCAAAGTCTTTGTCGTATGCATTGTCGCGTACGCGCTGAGCCCAATCGATCTGATTCCAGACCCAATTCCGATTATTGGTTATCTCGATGACCTGCTGCTACTTCCCCTCGGAATTTACCTTGCTCTTAGAATGATACCGCCAGAGGTCTTGACAGAATGTCGGGCGAAAGCGGCATCCACGAGGGACAAGTTGCCACGCAATTGGTGGGCGGGCGTGGTGATTGTTCTATTATGGCTAGCTACTCTGATGCTGGCGGGATTCTTTGTGATCCGATTTTTTCTCGGCAACGAAAAATCAGACGCGCGATTGGGCTATTAGAATGATAAGTGAAAATTTTGATTTAGCGACCGTTGGGCTTCGAGATTCTTGCCAAGCCTTCCGGGCTGACACTAACTAATCGACCCGGCTGACTGAACATGATTTTCGCGACTGTCGGCGAGATCTCCTTGCCGAACAGGCAAAAGCGCTTGCCACTTTGATATTGGCCGTTGGCCCACTTGGCAAACTCAACCGCTGTAGGCGTGTGGCCAATATCGGCCGCGCACCGGCGCACGATGAAGCCGAGCATCATTTTAGATTCCCCACTCTTTATGCTACGCACGTCTGCCATCAGGTGAATCTATAAAAGATATCCATCCGGGTTGCAAGAAACGCTTGGACCATTTCCCCACACCGTTCGCTTTTCTTGCCATCAAATTTGTCCGGTGGATCAAAACAAATAGGAGATACGCGCCAGAATCAAAAAAGCGAGCCAATCATCGTTAGCTCGCTTTTTTTACCCAATGGCGTCAAACAACTGTTAATCGGTCATATGCGTCGTCGCCTTCAGGTGCTTATCGACCGTGGTGTAGCCTTTCCACTGGTCGACGAGCCAGTAGCGCACGCCGAACTCGAAACGGAGTTCTTTCATGTCCCGGTCGTAGGGATTGAAATGCTGGTGATGCATCATGCCTGGAGGCACATGAACCGCATCGCCTTGATTCCAGTCATATCGCTGGCCGCCGATTTCGGAGTATCCGTCGCCTTCGAGCGCGTAGAGATACGCCTCCGGATGGGCGTGGCTGTGGCTCTTGGTATGCGCTAGATCGACGAAGATCGAACTGATCGCCACGCCGGTTGCCTTGAAGCCATTCTGTTTGCCGCTGCGACCCATGAGAAAATAAGTGGCGCCGTGCTTTGATTCATCGGATTTTTCCTGCTGGTTCTGATGCATCGAAATGCGCCGTCCATCCTCGGGCCAGTTCTGCGATTCCTCTTTTGGCAACGCCGCCAATACTTTAGCATCGTTTTCCCCGCATTCCTCGAGCTGCTCGATCTTGCCCATGTATACGTCGGCTTCCAGATGCCAGGCTAAGCCGGATAGGTAACCGACGGGCGCTTTGCCGGAATTGAACAGCTGGTGCGTCGAACGATAGGGAATATGAAAAATCGTGCCGGGAAAAAAATCGTAGCGTTTGTCGTCGAGGATCATGAACCCTTCGCCGCTTTCGACGTAGATGGCTTCCTCGCCGTGCAAGTGCTTTCCCGTATGCCAACCGACGGGGATGTCGGCTCGCATGAGACAGCTGCCTCCGGTGGGAAAACCTGTTTCAGGAGCAATCATCAAGGCGGCCTTGTGATCCTGCGGCGTGCGCACCCATTTAAGATCTTTTCCGCGCGCCACGCGCGGCGCTTCGTCGACTATCTTTTGATTGCTTTTCGACCGTTCTAACCACGCGGTGTAAAAATCGCTCATTGTGCCTCCAAGCTTTTGAAATCTATTTCGTTGCCGAAAAACTATCGGACGGGCTCAATCTTGTCAAATCAACCTCTCGATCGACCGATCCATTTGCAGTTACATGGGGTAATTGCTACCACTCGGATTCATTCGGTCAGCAACGATGAAAAAGGCTTCTTTGGCTCTTCTGGGCGTTTTTTGCATTCTTCTTGCTGTCATTGCCGTCCGAACGCTGAACTTTACTTCCCGTCAAATCAATACTCCACCGATCCAGCAAATCAGCCTCAGCCGCGATGCCGTCTCGCGGCTGTCAGAGGCAATTCAATATCGGACCATCACCAATCAGGCGAGCGCCGGATTCGAGAGCGGCGAGATGCAACGCTTTCAGGATTTTCTCACCAAATCTTTTCCACGAGTTCACGAACTCCTACTGAAAGAAACAATCGGTGGGCATAGTCTGCTCTACAGTTGGAAAGGCAAAGACGAGCGGCTGAAACCGGTATTACTGATGGCCCACATGGACGTGGTACCCGTGGACCCAGCAACTGAATCCTCGTGGCATCACCCACCCTTTTCCGGGCACGTGGCCGACGGCTACATTTGGGGTCGGGGCACGATGGATGACAAAGGCAGTGTCTTGGCCATTCTCGAAGCCGCTGAAAATTTGCTAGCGAGCGGATTCGAGCCCCAACGGACCCTTTATCTCGCCTTTGGACATGACGAAGAAGTCGGCGGAAATAACGGTGCGGCGAACATCGCGGCGGCGCTCCGCTCTCGTGGAGTCGAATTGGAATTCGTGCTGGACGAGGGCCTGAATATCCTCAGCGGAATTATTTCCGGCGTCTCGTCGCCGGTCGCGCTGATCGGGATTGCCGAAAAAGGCTATTTAACTCTGCGCTTAACGACAGAAACTCCTGGAGGTCATAGTTCCATGCCGCCCCCCGACACCGCGATCGGGGTCATGAGCCGCGCGTTGCACAAACTGAGCGCCTCGCCCTTTTCTTCCCGGCTCGATGGTCCCACGCGCCGGATGCTCGAATTCATTGGACCGGAGATGGCTTGGTCGAAACGATTGGTACTGGCCAACCTCTGGCTCTTCAATCCGCTCGTCAGAAGACAATTGGCGGCGTCGCCGCTCACCAATGCCGCGATCCGCACCACTCTGGCGCCAACGATTATCAGCGCGGGCGTCCAGGAGAACGTTTTGCCGACTAGAGCTGCCGCGGTGATCAATCTGCGTCTATTGCCCGGCGACACCATCCCCAGCGCCATCGAGCACGTGCGCAAAGCAATCGATGATCCGAAGGTGCAATTAACTCCCCTGCCTGTCCGCATGGAACCTTCAAGCGTATCCGATATCGAATCACCGAGCTTTACCTTGCTCCATCGCACGATCCGACAAACCGCTCCCGAAGCGATCGTCGCGCCTTCGCTACTGGTCGCCGCAACCGATTCGAGGCACTATTCGGCCTTGACGAGAAACATCTATCGCTTTCTACCGATCACGCTCCGGCCGGAAGATACGAAACGTTACCATGGGATTGACGAGAGAATTTCCATACAGGATTACGATCGCTGCGTGCGCTTTTACACGCAACTCATCCGCAACAGCCAACAATGAGGAACCACTGACTCATTTAGCATACAGCGATTTGATAAAACCGCTCTCGTCCAGCTCCTTGATGAAGCGGTTGTCCATGAAGTCTTGAGCCTTCACGTTCGGCGTCTGCGGGTTGCGCTGCCGGACAAAGTCGATTACCGCCTGTAAACCTTTCTCACTGACGTAGGGCGTGCGCGGGATCACACGACCCACGTAGTAGTCGTAACTCGCGTTGAGAATTTCCTGGTCCGCCGTACGCATGTATTTGCTGAGGACTTTCAGCGTGACTTCCCGGTGGGTTTGGGCATACTGAATCGCTGCGACAAAGCCTTTGACGAATTTACCGACCATTTCAGGATTCTCTTTGATGCGCGTGCGTGTAGTGATCATCGACGCCGCCTCATAGGGAACGTTGGCTTGGGATAAATCCAGCAAAGAGTGAAAGCCCAGTTTTTGCGCCGCGACGTAGCCACCAATGGTCACCACCGTGGCATTCGGCGACTCCCTGGGTCATCGCGGATAACCGTTCGGTGTCGGTGCCCATGCTGATGAGGCTAACGTCTTTTTCGCTGAGTCCTAGTTTTTGCACCGCCACCCGGGCCGCTAGATCCGAATCCGTGCCGGGTCGGCTCGCGCCGATTCTCTTTCCTTTCAGATCGCCAGCGTTTTTGATCTCCTTCTTGGTGACAAGATAAAACAACAAACCGGGAGTCGCTGTAGCGATCAGCACGGTATCCATACCACCGAGCTTGGCGAGCACTGATGAGCTTGCCCCGAATGCGCCAAAGTGAGCATCCTTGGTGGCCAGCGCGTTGATCGCGATGGTGCTGCCGCGAAAAAACCGACGTCGACGTCGAGTCCATACTGGCGATACAGCCCGGCTTCCCGCGCTACCCAAAACGGTGTCAGGTTCGGACCCGTCGAGCCGAAGGCCAGGACCGCACGCTCGAGCTTTTGCGCATGAAGCGGGAGAGCGACTGAACAAACCGACAAAACGACGCCGATCCGAAAGGGTATCCATTTCATCTCCGCTTCCCTCGACCGATCGATATCAAACTCCGTTACTCCGTAACATTCTTGAGTCTCGCACCGAGAAATACATAGCCGACGATCACCAAGACGAGCGCGCCCACCGCTATGGCGAAAGGCGCGCCGGTCCACTCGGCAATAAATCCGGCCTGCATGCCGCCTAACTCGCGCAAGCCACCGCCCGTCAGCCCGTAGAAACCGGAGACGCGGCCGCGGAAAGCTTCTTCGACGCGCAATTGGATCGACGTATTCAGCAGAGTCTCGAAAACCGTGCTCAAGGCCCCGACCATAACCAACAAGCCGAATGCCAGCCGCGAATCGCCGCTCACGGCAAACGCGAATAAGCATGCCGAAAAAAGGACCAGGATCACCACCATGCGACCTCGTTTAGCTTCCACTCGCCCCAGGCTTGCCAGGGTAAAAGATCCGATGATGGTTCCGAGGCCTGGGCCAGCCGAGATAAAACCGAAACCCGAAGCGCCAAGGCGCAAAACATCTTTAGCGAACACCGGCAGCATTGTAATGTAGGATCGGCCGAAAATATTAAAAATCGCTGAAACCCAAAGGAAGGTCGCAATGATCTTTTCCCGCCGCACGTAACCGAAGGCGTCAGCCAGGCTTTGAATCACGCTCGATCGGGTCTGATCGTGGTTTAGAGCGGGCACATGCATGCGCAGCAACGCCCCGATCACCGCCAGATAACTGACGACGTTGACATAAAAACAACCACCGATGCCGATGTAGGGAACCGCTACGCCGACCAGGCTTGGACCCAGCAACCCCGCGCCATTCCATGTCACTGCGTTCAATGCAAGCGCATTCACCAGATCCTCGCGCTTGACCAATTGCGGGAGCAGCGCCTGGCGTACGGGTTGTTCAAATGCCCAGCTCGTCGAGGTGATTGCGCCGAGGACGAAGATATGCCAGACGCGGATCGAATGGGTGGATACCAGCACCGCCAAACCGAGAGCGGTTAGAGCCGAAATCCATTGAATGGCAAGCATCACCTTCCGTCGATCGATCCGATCGGACATGATGCCGCCGAGGATAAAAAAACTCACCAGCATCACCATCCGCAACGAGCTGAAGAGGCCAAGATAGAACGGCGAAGAAGTCAATTCGAAGAGCAACCACCCCTGCGCGATGCCCTGCATCCACGAACCGACGTTGGAAACAAAATAACTGGACCAGAACCAAAAATAGTCAGGATAACGGAGCGCGCGAAACGCCCCCGAGGTTTGAAATCTTGCCAACCTTCAGCTCATTTCTAATCCACTCATCGTCGGTACTTTTGACGTAGCCTCAAAGTCGCGCCGATGAACGACTAACGCGCCTTACATCGCCGACTCTTTGTCTCGTCCCGTTTGACGAGGCACGCTCAACTCAAGATGCCCTTTCGCCGCAAGAATTCTCGCGCGACCTCGCCCGGCTGACGCTTTTCACCGTCTACGGCGTAATTGAGTTTTCTCATCTCATCGACCGTCAGAATTCCTCCAAGCTGCTGCAGCACGCTACGAACCTCAGGATGCTTTTGCAGCGTCGCTTGCCGCGCCACCGGCACGGCATCATAGGGCGGAAAGTAATGACGATTGTCTTCGAGTTGAAACAATCCGTAGCGAGAAATCAAACCATCGGTCGAGTTGCCGGCAATCAGATCGACCTGCTTTTCGGCCAGCGCCCGGTAGGTAAGGGACAGATCCATCTCCCTAATTTCCTGGAAATGAAAACCGTAGGTTTGAGCGAAACCAGGATAACCGTCCGACCTGGACATGAAATCTTGACCGAAGCCGGCGCGCCACTGGGCTGAGATCTTGGACGCATCAGTAATGGTTTTTAAGCGCAGCCTTTTCGCATCATCTCCGCGCACCAGGATGGCGAAGGTGTTGTTGAAACCGAGCGGCTCGGTCCATTCCAGTTTGAATCGATCGGCGTAATCGGCCTTGACGCGACGGTAAATCTCTTGCGGATCGGTCACGGGTCGGCTCTTTAGAATAGCGAGCAGAGCCGTGCCGGTGTATTCGACGTAGAGATCGAGCTCGCCGGCCACCAGCGCCTCGTGGGCAAGGTTTCCACCGAGATCGAAACGGCGAATGACTTGCAAACCGGTTTTTCCTTCGATGGCCTGCGCAAGAATCTCGCCCAAAATGACTTGCTCCGTGAAGTCTTTGGAGCCAACCGCGATACGCCCCGCCGGTCCACGAAGGAAAAAACTGACGACGCCAAAAATAAGCAACAGCGACACCGCGCCGGACCAGAGCAATTTCTTCGAACGCCACTGGATCGCGCCACCGAATTGAATCGCCCGCTCGACGTATCCGAGCAGCAAATCGGCGGCCACGGCGATTAATGCCGCCGGCACTGCGCCGGCCAAAATCAGCACGTTGTCGTTGGCCCTGAGACCGCGAAAAATATAGCGCCCCAAACCGCCGGCATCGATGGCCGCGGCGATGGTCGCGGTGCCGACGCAAATGACGGTGGCGACGCGCACTCCGGCAATGATCACGCCGAGCGCGAGGGGCAGCTCGACCTGAAACAGCAACTGCCGGTCGGTCATGCCCATACCGCGCCCGGCATCGCGAATGGCGGGATCGACGTTGCTGATTCCGATAAAGGTGTTTCGAATGATCGGTAGCAGCGCGTATAGCACCAGCGCGACGATGGCCGTACGAGCGCCAATGCCGCCGAGAATCTTTACGTGAAACAGGTAGACGTTCAGCGGAATCAAAAAACCGAACAGCGCGAGACTCGGCACCGTCTGCATGATGTTGGCGAAGCCGAGGACCGGTTTGCTGAGCGCCGGCTTGCGAGTCAGAAGAATTCCGAGGGGAACGCCGATAAGAATCGCGATACCGGTCGAAACCACGACCAGAAACAAATGCTCGAAGGTCAGCGTGATGAGCTCGGCACTGTTGCGTGAAAAAAAATCCAACAAGGTCACGCCGGGCTCCCGACGCTCTGGCTGTCATGAAAGCATTGCGCGAACGCGCGCGCTTCAGGATGGTGGGACTGAATCAATTCCGCTGGCGGGCCTAGCAAGATCATTTCGCCGTCTTTGAGCAGGGCGATGCGGGTCGCCAGGACGAAAGCCTCGGCGATATCGTGGGTGACAAAAACCATGGTTTTGCCGAGCTCTTGCTGCAGCGATTTGAACTCCTGCTGGATTTCCCGCCGGGTGATCGGATCGAGCGCACCGAACGGCTCATCGAGCAAAATGACCGGCGGGTCGGCAGCGAGCGCCCGAGCGACGCCGACGCGCTGGCGCTGGCCGCCGGAAAGCTCCCGCGGATAGCGCCGCGCGAAACGATCGGCATCGAGTCCGACCATCGTCAGCAATGCTCCGGCGCGGGCTTGAATCCGATCCGCGTTCCATCCCTCGAGGCGCGGCACCACACCGATATTTTCTTCAACCGTGAGATGGGGAAATAAGCCGACCTCTTGAATGACGTAGCCGATGCGTCGACGCAGTCGAATCGGGTCCCACTCAATCGTCGGCTTCCCGTCAACCCGGACTTCGCCCGAAGTGGGATCGATCAGCCGGTTGATCAGCTTCATCGTCGTCGTCTTGCCAGAACCGCTGCGACCAAGCAGCACCAAAGTCTCGCCGTTGTTCACTTGGAGATTGAGATTTGCCAGGAGCTTCCTGCCGTCCGCTAGTGCAAAACTGACATCGCGAAACTCGATGGTTGTCTGGCCGTTGGTCATAGCGAAAATTCTCTATCCTGGTCGCATCCTCAAGGCTTTTCTTTTATAGTCTCTTAAGTCATGACACAAGAAAAAGCTGCGCCATTCTTTACCGCCGACCAGCAGCCGCGATGGCGGAACAATCAACCGGGAATCTGGTCGTTGAACGGCGCGGATCTCGATTCGCTTCCGACGTTGTCCATCCTGACGACGCTATGGGACCAGCCGCGATGGCTGGAAGCCTATCATTTGTATGATCAGCGGGGGTCCGAGCTCTTCGAGCAGATTTGTGACTTACCCGAGTACTATCTTACCCGGACGGAGAACGCGATCCTGGAAACCTACGCCAGCGAAATCATTGCCAATGCGCCGGTTCGCTGCGTTGCCGAGCTCGGCGCCGGATACAGTAAGAAAACGGTTCATCTATTGACGGAACAGATGCGCCAACGCGGAGGCGGCATCTTTGCGCCTATCGACGTGAGCCTCGCCGGTCTGATGGCTTCCCGTGACGCTGTTCGGGTTGGATTCCCGGAAATAGAATTTCACGGTTTGCACGCGCGCTACGAGAATGGTTTTACGGCGATTGACAAAGATCTGCCGACCTTATTCGTCTTTCTCGGCAGCACCATCGGCAACTTCAATCACACCGACTTTCCGCGTTTCTTTCGCGCCTTATCAGCGGCCATGGGCCCTCATGATTTTCTTTTGCTCGGCGCCGACCGAGTCAAGTCAGTAAAGATCCTGGAAGACGCTTACAACGACAGCCGCGGCGTGACCGCGGAATTTATCCTGAACGTGTTCGGCAACATCAACCGGCTGCTCCAGAGCAACTTTGACCGCGGCAAAATGCGCTATCACTCGTGGTTCAATCCTGAATGGCAGCAAATCGAGATGTACGCCATCGCCACCGAGCGGCAAGAGATTCGTTTCCCGACCGTAGACGCCTCTTTTCAGTGGCAAAGAAATGAAAAAATCCTGGTGGAGATCAGCCGTAAATTCGATCCCATCCGCCTGCAAGAGCAGTTGCGATTTTTCAACCTATTACCAGTCAAACACTTCACCGATCCGAACCAGTGGTTTTCCGTCCTGCTTTTTAAAAAAGCGGTCTAAGTCCTTCGGATGCTTCCCGCCGGCGCGGCGTGAGGTAAATCCTGAAGCGCAACCGGGCCACGTAATTGGTGCAGTGAAGCAGTAAAGTAGTCGCCGTGAAAGCGACCGGATTCTGCGTCAAATGCGTTGGGCAAATGGATCCACGGAATGGCCGGGTTCACGTGATGTATCCCGTGCAAATTGAAATTGAGCAACAGTTTCGCGATTGGCCGTGTGAGCCGAAGATTTTTTGCATAGAAGATATCGCTCACAGGCGTTTCGTAGTGATAGACGTTATCGAGAAAAGAAATGAGAAATCCGCGCGCCAGCAACGTCGCCAGAAGCAGCGGCCAGTTCTCGCCGTAACACGCGAACGAAAGCGTGAGCCACGAAACGGTTAGCACGCCATCGAAGCGAATCTCGCGTAGCGCCTCATCGCCTAACCAGTTCTGCATCAAGATCGCGCTGACGCTTTCCGGCCGCAGCAGCTTGTCTTTGAATCGTCTGATCCAACCCTTCGGCAAAAAGAACAACAGCGGGCTAATCACTTCCACCAGGTACAATCCGTACAAGATTTGAAAGTAGTATCCCGGAGCGGCGGATGCTTTCGAGTTTCGGTTGCGATCATAATATTCGGTTCCCTCGACCGGCAGCCGATTCAATTTATGATGGAGGAGATGGCTTAACCGCAAGATGCGAAACGGCGAGCCGAACAGAATTCCAAGAAAGCGACCGAAGCCAGCGTTGACCCGGCGGTT
>WNGA01006382.1_pt1 | contig 28512 bp, 29 predicted proteins | sample 5400061 | NCBI WGS metagenome assembly WNGA01 (sample SAMN13153366, study PRJNA577476) | soil metagenome | isolation source: 100 cm soil or saprolite under grassland replicate 2 | place: USA:California | collected 2016-06-15
GTGGACGTGGAGCTGCCATACGTTGCGGGCGCTGCCCTCCGGAGGTTCGCGGTGCAGCGTCACGGCACCGGGGGAGAAGGCCGCGAACACGTCGCCCTCGGCCGGGTGCGCGGAGTACACCGCCAGTCCCGCGGTCGCGCCGGCCGGTGTCACGATGGTGCCGCCGTCGATCGCGCGGGCGGTTCCGCGAAGGACGTTGAGGCCGACGAAGGTGGCGACGAAGGCGGTGCGGGGGCGTTGCGCGACCTCGGCCGGGGTGCCGGTCTGGACGACCTGGCCTGCGGCCATCACGACGAAGCGGTCGGCGAGCACGAACGCGTCCACGGGGTCGTGGGTGGCGATTACGACCGGAGCCTCGTACGACGCCAGCCGGTGCCGCAGCGCGGTGCGCATCTCGACCCGCCCGGCGGCGTCGAGCGCCGCGAACGGCTCGTCGAGCAGCAGCACGGCCGGTTCCGGAGCCAGCGCGCGGGCGATCGCGACCCGCTGCGCCTGACCGCCGGACAGCTGCCGCGGGTGGCGCTCGGCCAGTTCCCCGACGCCCCAGGCGGCGAGCTCCGCCCGCGCGCGGTCCCGTCGTACGCCGAAGGCCACGTTGTCGAGCACGGACAGGTGCGGGAACAGCAGGTGGTCCTGGAACACCATCGCCGCCCGGCGTTCGCGCGCCGGCACGAAGACCGACGCGCCGTCGTCCACGACCCGGCCGCCGAGCCGTACCGTGCCGGAGTCCAGCGGCTGCAACCCCGCCAGCACCCGCAGCGTCGTCGTCTTGCCCGACCCGTTCGGCCCGAGCAGCGCGACCACCTCGCCGGGCGCGGCCTCGAGCAGCGGTGCCACTTCGCTGTCACCCCGCCGTACGACGCCCGCGAGCTCGATGCTCATGCGGATCCGCCGATCCACCGGTCGCGCAGCACGACGAGTACGCCGACGGAGACGGCGAGCAGCAGCAGGCTGAGCGCGATCGCGCCCTCGGGAGCGTGCTCGAGCGCCTCGTACACGGCCAGCGGCATTGTCTGCGTCCGGCCGGGGAAGCTGCCGGCGAACGTGATGGTGGCGCCGAACTCGCCCAGCGCGCGGGCCCAGCACAGCACCGCGCCCGCGATCAGGCCGGGCCGCGCGAGCGGCAGCGTCACCCGCCACAGGGTCTTGGACGGTGACGCGCCGAGGGTGCCGGCGACCTCGGCGTACCGGGTGTCGACGGCGCGCACCGCGCCCTCCACAGTGACGACCAGCAGCGGCATCGCCACGAACGTCTCGGCGACCACGACCCCAGCGGTGCTGAACGGCAGCGTGACGCCGAACCAGCTCTCCAGCCACGGCCCGAGCAGCCCTTTGCGGCCGAAGGCGAGGAACAGCGCAACCCCGCCGACCACCGGCGGCAGCACCAGCGGTACCGTGACCAGGGCGCGCAGTACCCGGCGGCCTGGGAAGTCAGCGCGGGCGAGCAGGATGCCGAGCGGTACGCCGAGCAGCGCCGACGCGACGGTCGCCGCGGTCGCGCACAGCACGGACAGCCGCAGCGCCTCGGCGACCGTGCCGCTGAACAGCTCGTCGCCGAGCCGCCGCCACGGCGCCCGCACCAGGATCCCCACGAGCGGCAGGCCGAGGAAGCACATCGCCAGGCCGGCCGGCAGGTAGGCCCAGCGCGGCAGCGCCGCGACACCGCGCCGGCGGCTCACGGCATCCCGGTACGACGGGGCCGGCGGCGCGCGGCGAATGTCACGCCGGTGTCCTCACGGCAGCTCGAAGCCCGCGTCGGAGAGCGCCTTGCGGCCGGACTCGGAGACGACCTCGTCGACGAACGCCTGGGCCAGGTCCTGGTGCTTCGACGCCTTGACGACGGCGATCAGGTAGTCGGTGGTGACCTGCTGATCGGCCGGCAGTTCGATCGCGTCCACCTTGCTCGACGCCGCCCTGGCGTCGGTGCGGTAGACGATCGCGGCGTCGGCCTCGCCGAGCTGCACCTTGGTGAGCACGGCGCGCACGTCCGGCTCGGCGGAGTCCGGCTTCGCCGTGATCCCGGCCTTCGCGAACGCCTTCGTCGCGGCGTCACCGCACGGCACCTTCGCCGCGCACACGACCAGCCGAAGCTCGGCGCGTCCGAAGTCGGCCAGGCCGGTGACCTTGGCCGGGTTGCCCTTCGGCACGGCGATCACGATCGTGTTCCGCGCGAACGTCTTCGGCTCCTCGACCAGGTCCGTGACCGACTCCATCGTGGACTTGCTGGCGGTCGCGATCACGTCAGCGGGCGCGCCCGCCTTGACCTGCTGGGCCAGCGCTGAGCTGCCGCCGAAGCTGAACGTGACGGTGGAGTCGGGGTGGTGCTGTTTCAGGCCGTCGGCGATGACCGGGAACGTGTCGGTCAGCGAGGCCGCCGCCAGCACGGTCGCCGCGTCACTCCCGGAGGCGCTGCCGCCGCATCCCGTAGCCGCAGCGATCACGACGAGGGCGGACCTGGCGCGCAGGACCGCGGATGAACGCATGGTGCCGACCCTATTAGGTTGTCTCCGTGCGCCGCCTACTCCGTGTCCTGGTCATCGTCGCCACCGTGCTCGCCACGCTGGTGCTGATACTCGCCGGCACCGCGGTGTACGTCGTGCGCGACGCGTTCCCGTCGTACGACGGATCGGTGGACCTGCCGGGACTGAGCGCGGACGTCGAGGTGGTCCGGGACGAGAACGGGATCGCGCAGATCTACGCCGACACGACGGCGGACCTGTTCGCGGCGCAGGGGTACGTGCACGCCCAGGACCGGTTCTTCGAGATGGACTTCCGGCGGCACGTGACGTCCGGCCGGCTGGCGGAGATGTTCGGCGAGGACGCGCTGGAGGCCGACGAGTTCGTCCGCACCCTCGGGTGGCGCCGGATCGCCGAGCAGGAGCTGGCGATGGTGACGCCGGCGACGCGGCGGGCGCTCGACGCCTACGCCACCGGGGTCAACGCCTACCTGGACAACCACCAGGGGTCGAAGCTGTCGCTGGAGTATGCCGTGCTCGGACTGAACGGGCTCGACTACCGCGCCGAGCCGTGGACGGCGGCGGACTCGCTTGCCTGGCTGAAGGCGATGGCGTGGGACCTGCGCGGCAACATGGACGAGGAGATCGAGCGGGTCCGGCTGGCCGCCACCAGGACCCCGGCGCAGATCGCCGAGCTGTTCCCGAAGTACCCGTACGACCGGAACGAGCCGATCGTGCCGAGCTCGACCGTTGCCCAGGGCAAGTTCATCGGCACCGCCCCGGAGGTGAGCCGGGCCGCCTTCAGCCCGGCCCTGCTGGCCGAGCTGAAGCGGATCGAGAAGGTGTCCGCGAAACTGCCGCAGCTGATGGGCCGCGGCGACGGGATCGGCTCGAACTCGTGGGTGGTGTCCGGCGAGCACACCAAGTCCGGCAAGCCGCTGCTGGCGAACGACCCGCACCTGAGCCCGTCGATGCCGGGCATCTGGGAGCAGATGGGCCTGCACTGCCGGCGCGTCGGCACCGCCTGCCCGTTCGACGTCAGCGGGTTCACGTTCTCCGGCGTCCCCGGGGTGGTGATCGGGCACAACGACGAGATCGCCTGGGGGTTCACCAACCTCGATCCCGACGTCACCGATCTCTACCTGGAGAAGGTGCGCGGCAACGCGACGGTGTACGGCAAGCGCACCGAGCCGCTGAAGGTGCGGACCGAGACGTTCCGGGTCGCCGGCAGGGACGAGCCGGTCACGATCACCGTGCGCGAGTCGCTGCACGGCCCGCTGATATCCGACGTGTCCGAGGACCAGCGCACCGTCGGCCGGCTCGCCGCCGAGGCCGGCCCGCAGGCCGCCGCGCGCACCGGGGGAGAGAGATACGCCGTGGCGCTGCGCTGGACGGCGCTGTCACCGGGGCGCACGGCCGACGCGTTGTTCGCGATGAACAAGGCGCGCGGGTGGCAGGCGTTCCGCGACGCCGCGAAGCTGTTCGAGGTGCCGGCACAGAACCTGGTGTACGCCGACCGCTCCGGGCACATCGGGTACCAGGCGCCGGGCCGGATCCCGATCCGTGGCAAGGGCACCGGCGACTGGCCGGCGGCCGGGTGGGACCCGTCGTACGAGTGGAAGGGGTACATCCCGTTCGCTGCGCTGCCGTACGAGTTCGACCCGCCGGACGGGATCATCGCCACCGCCAACCAGGCCGTGGTGCCGGCGGACTACCCGTACCACCTGAGCACGACCTGGGACTACGGCTACCGGTCGCAGCAGATCGCGGACCGGCTCGCGGCCGGCGGCAAGCTCGACCCGGCCGCGATGACCCGGATCCAGTTCGACGACCTGAACCGGAACGCGGCGATGCTGGTGCCGCAGCTGCTGCGGATCAAGATCGGCGACCCGTGGGTGCGGGAGGGCCAGGACACCCTGCGCGGCTGGAACTTCCGGCAGCCGGCGGCGTCCGCGGCGGCGGCGTACTTCAACGTCGTGTGGCGGGACGTGCTGGCGCTGACCTTTCACGACCAGCTGCCGGAGGAGACCTGGCCGGACGGCGGCTCGCGCTGGTTCGAGGTGGTGCGCAACCTGGTGGCGCAGCCGGACAGCGAGTGGTGGGACGACGTCAACACCAAGGAGAAGCGGGAGACCCGCGACGACATCCTCCGCAAGGCCCTGGTGAACGCGCGCGACGAGATCACCGTGGCGATGGCACGCGACCCCAAATACTGGCAGTGGGGCCGGCTGCACACCCTCACCCTGACGAACCAGACCCTGGGCAAGTCCGGCATCGGCCCCGTCGAACGCCTCTTCAACCGCGGCCCCTACCAGCTCGGCGGCGGCCCGTCAGTCGTCGACGCCACCGGCTGGAACGCCGCCGAAGGCTACGAGGTCGACGCCGTCCCGTCCATGCGCATGGTCGTAGACCTCTCCGACCTCGACCGCTCCCGCTGGATCAACCTCACCGGCGTCTCCGGCCACGCCTTCGACGACCACTACGTCGACCAGACCCCCCTCTGGCCCACCGGCCGAACCCTCCCCTGGCCCTACACCCGAGAATCCGTCGACTCCCACCGAGAACACACCCTCACCCTCCACCCCGCCTCCTAACCCCAACTCTTGGCGTGTCCGGACCCGGCGTCACCCGAGCCCGATCAACCCACCCGGCGTCAGCACATGCGAAACCCGCTGATCGTGCGCATCCTTGGGAAGCGACTCGACAACCTCCGAGTCATACACAACCGCAACCACCGCCACCACCACCGGAACCCGAGCGAGCGCGCGATCGTACGACCCCCCACCGCGCCCCAACCGCACTCCATCCCGATCCACAGCCAGCGCCGGGCACAGCACCACATCCACCCCCCGGACCGCATCCACCCCCAGATCGACCGCCGGCTCCGACAATCCGAACCGCCCCGGAACCAGCCCCGCGCCCGTCTCACCCCACCCGAGATCGTTGTCGTCGTGCAGCACCGGCAGCAGCACCCGCACCCGACGCTCCTCGAACCACCGAGTCAACAATCCGGTCTCCGGCTCCGGCGCCACCGCCGCGTACGACGCGACCGTGCGCGCCTCGACGAGCAGCGGCGCCCGTGCGGCCACCGCGACCAGCCCCTCAGCAGCCAGTTGCAGCTCGGCCGGCCCCAGCGCGCGGCGCGCCGCGAGCAGTTCGCGGCGGATCTCGGTCTTGGAGCGCACGTGCCCGATCGTAGGCCCACCCGCACGATCGGCCCGGCGCGGCGGCGTTGCCCACGTCACACCGTCGCCTACCTGCTGAGTTTCCGCACGCGTCCCCGCCTATCGTGGCCATATGAGTGCCGAAGGTCTGCGCCTGGCCCAGGACAAGATGCGTGCCGCCGGTGCCGCCGAGGTCGCGGTGACGGTCTTCTCGCACTACTACCGGCTGCTCGGGTCCGGTCAGCGGGGCACCATCGCCGAAGCGGACCTCGAACCGGTCCGCGACCTGCCCCAGCTCGACCACCTCGACACCGACGAGACCGCGATCCGCGAGGCGCTGTCCGGCACCGCGGTGATCAAGCTGAACGGCGGCCTCGGCACGTCGATGGGCGTCACCGGCCCCAAGTCCGCGCTCCCCGTCATCGAGGGCCTGACCTTCCTCGACATCATCGCCCGGCAGATCCTTGCCCTGCGCAACAAGTACGACGTACCGCTGCCCCTGGTGCTGATGAACTCGTTCCGCACCCGCGACGAGTCCCTCGCCATCCTCGGCAAGTACGACGACCTCCCGGTCGAGGGCCTGCCGCTGGACTTCCTGCAGAACGCTGAACCGAAGCTGCGCGCCGACGAACTCACCCCGGTCGAGTGGCCGGACGACCCCGAGCTGGAGTGGTGCCCGCCCGGCCACGGCGACCTGTTCGTCGCCCTGGTCGCGTCCGGAACCCTCGACGCCCTGCGCGACAAGGGTTTCCGGTACGCGTTCATCTCCAACTCCGACAACCTCGGCGCCACCCCCGACGGCCGGATCGCCGCCTGGATGGCCGAGCACGACGTGCCGTTCGGCATGGAGGTCTGCCGTCGTACCCGGTCGGACCGCAAGGGTGGCCACGTCGCGGTCCGCAAGGCAGACGGCCGGCTGGTGCTGCGCGACAGCGCCCAGGTCGCCGACGGCGAGGAGGAGTTGTTCCAGGACATCACCAGGCACACCACGTTCAACACGAACAACCTGTGGATCGACCTGGACCGCCTCGCCGAGCTGATGTCCGGCCACGACGGCATCCTCGGCCTGCCGATCATCGTGAACCGCAAGACCGTCGACCCGGCCGACCCGTCCTCGCCGAAGGTGATCCAGCTCGAGACCGCCATGGGCACCGCGATCGAGACCTTCGAGGGCTCCCGCGCGGTCCTCGTCGACCGCAGCCGGTTCAAGCCGGTCAAGACCACCGACGACCTGCTGGTGCTCCGCTCCGACGTCTACCGCCTCGCCGACGACGGCGAGCTCGTCTCGTCCCGCGAGGGCGATGAGCCGTACGTGGCCCTGGACCCCGACCACTGCAAGATCCTCGCGCAGTTCGAGGAGCACTTCCCGCACGGCGCCCCCAGCCTCGCCGGCGCCTCACGTCTCGAGGTCCACGGAGACGTTGCCTTCGGCAAGAACATCGTCGTCACCGGCGACGTTGAGCTCACCGCCCCGTCAGGCGAGCGCCTCCACATCCCCGACAACACCCATCTCAATGGTTAGTTGACCAAGGATCACCATTGGTGCCATTCCTCCGGCGTGATGACGGATGTTGTGGTCGCGGCGACCGCCGCCCTCGTGCGTACACTTGCCAGCCCCACCTGTTGCTTCACAGACTCTTGAAGAACTCTCGATCGATCTCGACGTCGTAGACGGTCCTCGGCGTCGACGTCACACCGACTCCGTGCTCCCGTAGCAGCTCGACCAGTTCATCACCGTCGATCAGGTCAAGCGGGGGTGCGCCGTCACGTGTGGCCTCAGCCTTTGCGTCCGGCGTGAACGTGCCAGTCGTGATCAGGAGTCCCTTGTCACCTCGCCCGATCATCGGGCCCCGGAAATCGCGGACTTTGCCTGAGCCGACCGTGCCGGAGTACCGCTTGCACTGGAAGTAGACCGGGAAGGAGAGCAACGGCGAGACTCGATACAGACCCGTCCCGTCGATACCCTGATCGCCTGAGCCGCCCGTGACGGTGACGTTCACAAACCCAGCCTCGCGCAGGAGACGCTTCGCCAACCGCTCGAACGCATACGGATCCATCTCCCTGAGGACGTCTAGCAGCTCGGTCTTCCAGTCGGTTTCCTCAACCTCGTCATCGTCTTCTGGCTCGATGACTTCTGTGACGTCATCCGCAGCGAGCCCTGCCTCTTGGGCTGCCCGCTTCGCCTTCTTGCGGGCAGCGGCGCGGCGACGGCTACGCTCCCGTTTGAGTTCATCCACGCCCTCCCTGGTCACCGTCTGCCCGACCGAGGTGAGCGCCCAGACACCGCGCTGACTGTTGGTGATCAGCCCAAGGTTCTTCACGAGTGTGCGTGCCCACGCGAGCCGGTACTCGATCTCGGACCGGTTGCCCCGCGGGTGCGGCACCGCCTGCTGCTCTTCGGTAAGGCCGCGCCATTTCACGACGGCCTCGTTCATCTCCTCGATGCTGCCGGAGCCGCCGAGGTCGCGGAGAACCTTCACGGTGTCCCAGGCGAACGAGAACGCCGACGGGATCTCGACATCCTGATAAGGCATGCAGCGAGCTTATGCGCTGCTGTCCCGGCGCGATCCGATTCCACGTGCCGACCGGTCGACGCCGTGCTGGCAATGCCGTCGGGCTACCAGGACCGCGCCATACCGATCCGCGAGCTCCGTCAAGCACATTGAGACCGCGTATCGGCCACAGATCTTCGGCCGCGCATGACGCACTACTGTGGCGTGAAAGCACTCCGTGACAGGAGTTGGGTTCCGGTCCGCGCCGTGTCGCGGCTTCCGTGGATTGAACTTACGAAGCCGATCAGGATCTCTACTGGAAGGACTGGCCGACTCAGGTAGCGACGCCGGTCATGCGGCTGCGGCTTCCGCGACGGCGGTCAATGAGGCTGGATCCGCGGCGGCGAGCACGCGGGCGATGGTGAGGTCGATCGCAGACCGGTAGGGTTCGAGCCCCTTGAGGATCCCGGATCGCTCTGCCGCTGCGACGCCGACACTTCCGAGCGGGACGTCCATGGCCGCGAAGTGCCTACGGTGCCCCTCGTTGATGTCACGGTAACGGCGTTCCTCGTCGCACAGCCGCTGCAGCGAGCCGGAGCCGACGGCGACACGCACGTACAGCGCCGTGATCGGCGGTGTTCTCCCGGCCGCTTCGGCTCCCTCGCGAACCCACCCGCGTGCGCGCGCCGCCTGGGCAGGCAGCATCCAGTTGAGCAGCACGCCGTCGGCGATCGCGCCACCGAGCCGGCAGAGTCGAGGTCGCATCGCGGCGACCACGATGCGCGTTTCCGGCGGCAGAAGGTCCCGCAGCTCGGCGACGGCCTGCCGCACCACCTCCAGCTGCGGGCGCAGCTGGCCTGAACCGATCCCGATCCAGAGCTTCGCCGGCTCCAGCCCGAGGCGATCGACGTCCGCCGCGATCTGGGCGGGTCGGTATCGGTCGAGGGGAAGCACGCCCACTCCGAGGTCGAGCTGAGGACCTGCTGCCGCGAAGCACCCGAGTGTGTCCAGGCCAGGAGCCGTGGGATCGTCGTTGGACCACAGTGAGTGGTACCCGAGCCGCGCGCAGCGGACGGCCAGGTCGCGGGCGAGGTCGGCGTCAAGCCCCGCTGTGATGCCCAGCCCGCGCCCGGTCGGCGTCGAGGTCGTCATGGCCCCATCTTGAGCGTCCAGCGGCGCCAATGCACTCGCGTGACACGGCACAGAGCGTGAGCAGTGTGCCGTTCGGTGCCGGCCACACGCGACACCTAGAGTTCGGCGGTATGGAGGTGCGCCCGATGGAGGCGGGGGACTGCGAGGCGGCCGCCGAGGTGTGGTGGCGGTCCCGGGCGGCGGCGTATCCGGCGGTGCCGGCGCCGGTGCACTCGCGGCACGAGGTTGGCGGCTGGTTCGCCGACGTGCTGCTACCCGACGGCCAGACCTGGCTCGCGGTCGACGACGAGGCCGGGCTGGTCGGCGTACTGACGTTGGACGGTGACGATCTCGACCAGCTGTACGTGGTGCCGGAGGCGGCCGGGCGGGGGATCGGGTCGATGCTGGTGGAGCTGGCGAAGGCGCTGCGGCCGGACGGGCTGGCTCTGTGGGCGTTCCAGAGCAACGTGCCGGCGCTCGAGTTCTACGCGGCTCGCGGGTTCACCGAGGTACGGCGGACCGACGGCGCGACGAACGAGGAGCGCGAACCGGACGTGCGGATGGCCTGGGGCGACCACCCGGAGGCGGTCACCGCAGCCCGGCGGTGACCATCGCGATCAGCTGGTCGAAACTCTCGTCCACGTCCTCGGCGAGCCGGAACCCGCCGGCCGACTCCAGCACGGCGAAGCCGTGTACGGCGGCCCGCAGGCAGCGGGTGGCGTGGATCACCGCCGAGCCGTCGAGGCCGTAGCCGCGCATCACCGCGAACAGCACGCCGACCAGGCGGTCATTGGCGTCGGCAAGTGACGGCTGCGCCGCCTGCGGCAGGGCGCGGTAGCGGCGCGGGTGCTCGGCCACGAAGTCGCGGTAGGCCAGCATTGCCGCACGGACGGCGTCGTCTCGACTGCGGCCCATCACGGCGTCCGACAACCGGGAGGTCAGCTCGTCGAGAACGCGGAGCGCGACCCGGTCCCGCAGCTCGGCGAGGCTGCGCACGTGCTTGTACAGCGAGGGTGTCGCGACCCCGGTGCGGGCCGCGACGGCGGCCAGAGTCAGCGACTCCGGTCCGCCCTCGTCGACCTGCGCCAGCGCGGCGTCGGTGACCGCGTCGGGGGACAGCCCGGCCCTAGGCACCACGCACCTGCGCCAGGAACGGCAGCACCACTGCGGCGGACTCCGCGGGCATCTCGACGTGCGCGTAGTGCCCGGCGTCGTCGATCATCTCGAGCCGGCCGTTCTTCGGCAGTGCCGCGACCAGCTCACCCTCGGCGCGCGGGTTCTTGAAGTCGGAGTCCTTCGTGCCCATCACGACCAGCACCGGGCACTCGACACCGGGTGCGGCGGCCTCGCCGGGCGCCTGGTCGGAGGCGAGCATGCCGCGCAGCGCGGCCATCCGGCCGGGCTCCTTGAGGTTCGCGGACAGCGCCTTCTTCGCGGCTGCGAAGTCGTCCGGCTTGCGGGTCGGGAAGAGCGCCGACCAGTAGGTCATCCAGCCGGCGGTCAGGTGGCTGACGAACCAGGTCGCGACCTTCACGAACGCGCTCGGCGCGGGCTGCTTGCGGGCGAACGGGCCGAACATGACCAGCGCGGCGAACAGCTCCGGAGCCTCGGCGGCGACCAGGAACGACGGCCCGCCGGTGTAGGAGTTGCTGACCAGGATCGCCGGACCGGCGTCCAGGTGGCGCACCAGCGCGAGGATGTCGGCCGCGACGGCGGGGGTGGAGTAGTCGTCCCAGATCGCGGTGGACTCGCCCTCGCCGCGCAGGTCCATCGTCACGACCCGGTAGCCGGCGGCGGTCAGCAGCGGCCGCAGGTGCCGGTACGACTGGCGGGTGTCGCCGAGCCCGGGCGTGCACACGACCAGCGGGCCGTCGCCCTCGGTGTCGTCGTACGCGATCTTCCCGCCCGGCAGGTCGAGGTAGTTCGTCATCACTCTCTCCCATTGGCTAAGCTAGATAGCTATAAAGCTAACAACATTAGCCAACGGTGTCAAGGGTCGATTCCCGCACCGAGCAGCTAAGGTCTCGCGCATGAGGAGGAGTGTCGACGAGCAGCTGCGCGTGGTGCTGGACACGGTCCAGCCGTTGCCACCGTTCGAGCAGCCGCTGGCCGAGGCGCTCGGCCTGGTGCTGTGCAGGGACGTCAGCTCACCGATCAGCCTGCCCGGGTTCGACAACTCCGCGATGGACGGTTACGCGGTCCGCGCCGCCGACCTGGCCGGCGCGAGCGACGGTCACCCGGTGACGCTGCCGGTCACGGGTGAGGTGGCAGCGGGAGCGGCGGCGCCGGTGGCGGTTGCGCCGGGCACGGCGGTGCGGATCATGACCGGGGCGCCGGTGCCGCACGGCGCGGACGCGGTGGTGCCCGTCGAGTGGACCGACGGCGGCGTCGCGAGCGTCGCGATCGTGCGGCAGCCCGAGGTCGGCAACTCGATCCGCAGGAAGGGCGAGGACCTGAACGCCGGCGACCAGGTGCTCGACGCCGGCACGATCCTCGGCCCGCGCCAGATCGCGGTGCTGGCGGCGATCGGGCACTCGCGCGCGCTGGTCCGGCCGCGCCCGCGGGTGGTGATCGTGTCCAGCGGCAGCGAGCTGCGCGAGCCCGGCACCCCACTCGGCGAGGGCGAGATCTACGACTCGAACAGCTACACCCTGACGGCGGCCGCGCGCCAAGCCGGCGCCGTGCCCTACCGCGTGGGCATCGTCGAGGACGACCCTAAGAAGGTGCTCGACACTCTCTTCGACCAGCTCGTGCGCGCCGACGTGGTGGTCACGTCCGGTGGCGTCAGCAAGGGCGCGTACGACGTGGTGAAGGAGGTGCTGAGCGAGCTCGGCACCGTCGAGTTCACCGAGGTCGTGATGCAGCCCGGAAAGCCGCAGGGCTTCGGCGTGATCGGCGAGGACGACACTCCGATATTCACGCTGCCGGGCAATCCCGTGTCGGCGTACGTGTCCTTCGAGGTGTTCGTCCGTCCCGCGCTGCGCAAGCTGATGGTCCACGAGCCCTACACGCGTACGCCGGTCCAGGCGACGGTCACCGAGCCGTTCCGCTCCGCCCGCGGCAAGCGCCAGTTCGCGCGCGGCTGGGCCACCCGGACTCCGGACGGCTGGCAGGTGCGGGTGGTCGGCGGGCACGGCTCTCACCTGCTCGGCGGCCTGAGCAAGTCGAACGCGCTGGTGGTGGTGCCCGAGCACATCACCGGCATGGTCCCCGGCGAGCAGGTCGAGACCTGGCTCCTGGACGAGGGATGACTGTGACCGACCCCAAGCTGACCCATGTCGACGAGTCCGGCGCCGCGCGGATGGTGGACGTATCCGGCAAGGAGGTCTCGGCCCGCAAGGCGGTTGCCTCCGGCAAGGTTCTCGTGTCGCCCGAGGTGGTCGCGGCGTTGCGCGGCGCGGGCGTCCCGAAGGGTGACGCGCTCGCGGTCGCGCGGATCGCCGGCATCCAGGGCGCGAAGCGCACCCCGGACCTGGTCCCGCTGTGCCACCCGATCGCGATCAGCGGAGTGACGGTGGACCTCGAGGTCGCCGACGACGCGGTGCTGATCACCGCGACCGTGAAGACCACCGACCGCACCGGTGTCGAGATGGAGGCGCTCACCGCGGTGACCGTCGCCGGGCTCGCGCTGGTCGACATGGTCAAGGCGCTCGATCCCGCCGCGGTGATCACCGCCGTACGGGTGGAGTCCAAGGACGGTGGCAAGACCGGGCACTGGGAGCGGCCCTCGTGACCGGCACAATGAGGGCGCTCGTGGTGACGGTGTCGAACCGCGCTGCCGCTGGCGTGTACGACGACACGACCGGCCCGGTGATCGTGGAACGCCTTGCCTCGTGGGGATTCCAGGTCGACGGGCCGCAGGTGGTACCCGACGGGGGAGCGGTCGGGGATGCGCTGCGCGACGCGGTCCTGGCGTCGTACGACGTGGTGCTGACGACGGGCGGGACGGGCATCTCACCGACCGACCTGACGCCGGAGATGACCGCGGACCTGCTGGAGAAGGAACTGCCGGGGGTGGCCGAGGCCATCCGCGCGTACGGGGTCGCGAACGGGGTGCCGACCGCGGCGCTGTCCCGCGGGCTCGCCGGTGTCGCCGGTAAGACGGTGATCGTCAACCTGCCCGGCTCGCGCGGCGGCGTGAAGGACGGCCTCGTCGTGCTCGAGCCGATCCTGGCGCACGCGGTCGACCAGGTCCGCGGCGGCGACCACACCAGGAGCGAGTGAACGATGGCCGACGTGACCTGGCCGGTGGAGCTGAGACACGGGCCGGTCGGCCTGCGACCGTTGCGGGTCCGCGACGGCAGCGAGTGGAACGCGGTCCGGCAGCGCAACCCTTCCTGGCTGCGCCCGTGGGACGCGACCCAGCCGCCGGGCGCGCGCGGCGGAGCGCACTCGTTCCGCAGCATGGCGCGCGAGATGGACCGGCAGGCCAGGCAGGGGCGAATGCTGCCGTTCGTGGTCACGTACGCCGACGAGCGCGGCAAGGCGCCGATCGTCGGGCAGCTCACCGTCTCCGGGATCACCTACGGGTCGGCGAGCTGGGCGAGCATGGGCTACTGGGTCGACCAGAGCTATGCCGGCCTGGGGATCATCCCCACCGCTGTCGCGATGGCCGCGGACCACTGCTGGTTCACCCTCGGGCTGCACCGGATCGAGATCGCGATCCGGCCGCAGAACAAGGCGAGCCTGCGGGTCGTGGAGAAACTCGGCTTCAGATATGAGGGCCGCCGGCCGCGATATCTGCACATCGACGGTGATTGGCGCGACCACGACGTGTTCGCGCTGAATGCCGAGGAAGTGCCGCGCGGACTGGTCGAAAGGCTGGAGCGAACCCGTCAGAAGTGACGTAGTCACATCTGTCACAGCAGTGTTCTTGCGACACACCGCGTAACGTGCGGTGCCTGAGCCGGACATGGTCTTAGCGTCGTCCGCATGGGGACGACAGGGCTGATCTATGTGGCGATCGTCGCCGCGTGGGCCGCCTACCTCGTACCCATGTGGCTGCGCCGGCACGACGAGCAGAGCCGGGATCACTCGGTGGAACGGTACTCGTCGGCCCTGCGGGTGCTGTCCCGCCGCGCCGAGGGCGGCCGGTCGTCGTACGTCGTGAAGCGCGACGACGGACGGGTGATCGCGCCGGAGTCGAACCGCACCGCCGCGACCCTGCGCGCCCGCCGGATCGCCGCGATGCGCCGGCGCCGCGTGCTGTCCGTGCTCACCCTCTCTTTGCTCTCCGTAGGGGTGCTCGCCGGATTCGCGATGCTGCCCGTGTGGACGCCGGCGATCCCGGGTGGGCTGATCGTGGTGTTCCTGGTCCTCTCCCGGATGCAGGTCCGCAAGCAGCAGCCCCTCGTCGTACGACGTGCCGACCGGCCGGTGCGTAAGGCGGCTCGCGTCGATGCCTCGTACGCGTACGGATCGCCGTCGGCTGAGCCGGTCGTGGCCGCCGACGCGGAGCCGACCGTCGAGGTCGCGGTGGAGACGCCGGCCGAGGAGCCCGCGGCCGAAGGGTTGTGGGATCCGGTGCCGGTGACGCTGCCGATCTACGTGTACAAGGAGAAGGCGCCGCCGCGTACCGTGCGTACGATCAGCCTGCCGGGCACCGACTTCGCCACACCGGTCGACCCGGCCGCCGCCGGGACTCCCGCGCCGGCTGCTCCGCCGGTGGTCGAGGAGCCCGAGGAAGAGCTGGACGAGCACATTCAGATCGCCCGGGCGGTCGGCGACTGACCCGATTCGGAACCTGTCGCCGTGCGTGCTAAAGTTTCGCGTCGCAACACAGTAAGGGGCTATGGCGCAGTTGGTAGCGCGCCTCGTTCGCAACGAGGAGGTCAGGGGTTCGAATCCCCTTAGCTCCACCCACTGAAAACGCCCGGACGGATCCCGTCCGGGCGTTTTTCGCGTGTCTGGCGCGCCGTCGGCGGTTGCCTGCACTGCTTGACGCATCAGGTTGTGGGTACGGGCGATCGGGTCACGGGGCTTCCAGAGCGCGACGTGCGCGCTGGCTGTCGGTCCGGTTGGAGGGTTCATGGACACCATCACCGTGGTCATCATCATCGCCGTCATCGTGTTGGCCGCGCTGGCCATCGCCGCGGCTATGGTGTGGCAGCGCCGCCGCTCGCAGCATTTGCGGCAGCAGTTCGGGCCGGAGTACCGGCGCACGCTCGAGGAATCGCCGGATCGGCGGTCTGCGGAACGCGCCCTGCACGACCGCGAGAAGCGGCGATCCCGGTTCGAGGTGACGCCACTGCCTGAGAGGTCGGCCGAAGGTTACCGCCGGGAGTGGGACAGGCTGCAGCAGGGATTCGTGGACGAGCCCGGGGACGCGGTCGTGGCGGCGGACCGACTCGTGCTGCGCATGATGCGCGAGTCCGGGTACCCGATGGACGACTTCGACCGGCGCGTCGAGGACATCTCGGTCGACCACCCGGCCGTTGCCGAGAACTACCGGCAGGCACATCGCGTCGCGGTCGCGCAGGCCGATGGCAACGCGGACACCGAACAGTTGCGCCAGGCCGTCACGGCCTACCACCGGCTGGTCGACGCGCTACTGAGCGACCGAGCGGAGACGACCGAGACGAAGGAGCAGTCATGACCACACGCGAGAACGAACCGATCAACGAGACCGTCGACGAGTCGACCGAGCCGGGGACCGACATGTCGACCAACGCCGCGGCCGACGAGGGGCCGGACGTCGCGACCGGCCAGGCAAGTGGTGACGGGTCGGACGTCACGGCCGGAGAGGCGAGTGGTGAGGGGCCGGACGTCACGGCCGGAGAGGACAGTGCCGGTGCCGCAGCTGCTGTAGAGGATTCCTCGCCCGACGACCGCGCGCTCACCAGCGCCGCCGCGATGGACTTCAAGGCACGCTGGGAGACGATCCAGCAGGGCTTCGTCGACGATCCCCGTAACGCGGTGACGGATGCCGACGGCCTGGTCTCCGACTTGCTGAAGAAGCTGGCGACGACCTTCGAAGAACAGCGCCGCCGCCTCGAGAGCCAGTGGTCCGACGGTGAGCCTTCGACCGAGGAACTCCGCGGCGCGCTGCGACGCTATCGCGACTTCTTCGAGCGCCTGCTGACCATCTAGCCGAGGAAACGGCCGGACGCCGGCGGGAGCCTCTTACAGATCAGCGACGTTACCTGCTGCCGTTCGGTGACGCCGTGGCCCGTCAAGCGTTAGCCGAGCTCAGCCTTGATCTCAGCAGCCTTGACCTGGGCCTCGGCCAGAGGGCTACCACCCCTTTCGGAAGCCGCAAAGCCGCACTTGATCTCTTGTTCGAGCTGTCGCACTGCATCTGAGCTGGAGGGGATACCTATGCGGGCGCCGTCCGAAAGCATGTCGCTCCCTTGTCGTACTCCTGGCAAGCCTGCGTGACACGCACATAGACCGGCTGCAGGCGGGTATCGGGGGTGCCGATCCGAGCCAGCTCACGACTGCAGCCGCGAACCTCGTTCGCCAGGGATTTCAGCGCGGGCTGCGCTGCGCCGAAGTTGCGCTTGTCTTCGTCACATCGCGTTCGGCACGGGGGTGCTTGGTCTCGCCGGTCCGGGGTACAGGGCGGTGACGCAGGGAGAAGGCAAGCCCGATGTGGAACAGACTGTCGAGTCGGTGCTGGACTACGCGCTGGTAGCGACCGGGGCCGGCAACGCCGGGGTGATGTTCGTCCACGGCGGCGGCCGGGTCGAATCCGTGGCGATCACCGACCCCGTGGTCGAGAAGGCCGACCGGATGCAGATGGAACTCGGCGAAGGGCCGTGCCTGTCCGCGATCCGCGAGCACGGCACCTTCCGGATCGCGGACACGCTCGATGAGCCTCGCTGGCCGGAGTGGTCCTCACGGATCGCCCAGCTCGGTCTGCGCTGCGTGCTCGGCATCCAGCTCCACACCGTCGACACCATGGTCGGCGCCTTGAACCTGTACGCCGCGGAGCCCGGCTGGTTCGCCGATCCCGACGATCTCGCGATCGCGGAGATCTTCGCCCGGCACGCCTCGATCGCCCTCGCCACCGCACGTCGCGAGGCTCACCTCGAGGCCGCCATGGACGCGCGGCACCGGGTCGGCCTGGCCCAAGGCATCTTGATGGAGCGACACAGCCTCACCGACGAGCAGGCTTTCGAACTGCTGCGCCGCTTCTCCCAGGAGCACCACATCAAGCTCAACGAGGTCGCCCGGCAGATCATCGAGGACCGCAACGGCAGCCGCCACGCGGACTGAACCGAGAGCGCGGAGCCGATCTTCCGGCAGGCGGTCTCGTCGCTCGCCGTCGACCCGTCCTTGGCGATCCGCACGGGACGCTTGGCCCCGCCGGTCCTGGGGTACAGGCGGTCGCGGTCGACCGGTGACGCATCGTTCGGCGGATCGCGGGCGGGTGGACAACCCGCCAAACCACTGGGGGTGCATCGTGGCCATCGACGACCACAGCCGGAACGGCAGCGGTAAGCCGCAGGCGCCGACCGCCTCCGTCGAGCCGGTGGTGGTGCCGCGCTGGATGCAGGTGATCGCGGTGGCGGGCGCCCTGTGGGTGCTGGTCAGCCTCGCGCGAGGGGCCGGGACGGTACTGCTCATCTTCGTCGTCGCCGGCGTCGTGGCCCTGATCGTCAATCCGGCGGTGAGCCTGCTGCAGCGGGCCAGGCTGCCGCGCGGCGTGGCGATCGTCGTCGTGTTCATGGCGTTCTTCGCCGTGATCGCCACCGTGGTCGGTCTGCTGGTGCGGCCCGTCTCCACTCAGGTCACGGCCCTGCAGCGCGACCTCCCGGAGCTGATCGAGTCGGCGAACCGCTCGCTGGCCCGCCTCCAGGTCTGGCTGGACGGTCACGGGATCGGCGTTCAGGTCAAGCGACCCGGGCAGACGGCGCTGGACACGCTGCAGGAGTCGCTTCTGCGAGGGTCCACGGACGTCGTCACGTTCACCCGTGGTCTGGTCACGGGCGTGGCACAGGCCGGATTCGTGTTGGTCCTGACGCTGGTGATCGTGGTGTACATGCTGATCTACGGCGAACAGATCGGCGCCCTCGCACGCCGGGTCATGCCGCCCGGAGACGGCACACCGGCCGACGACTACCCGAGGCGGGTCCAGGCCGCTGTCTCCGGCTATGTGCGCGGCCAGCTCCTGTTCAGCCTGATCATGGGGCTCAGCGCCTCGATCGGCCTGTGGCTGTTCGGGGCGCTCGGCATCTTCCCTGCCGGGCGCAGCTACGCACTGTTCTTCGGGGTGTTCTACGGCCTGATGGAACTCATCCCATACGTCGGCCCGGTGCTGGGCGCCGCACCGCCGATCCTGATCGCGCTGCTGCAGGGCAAGCCGTTGACCGCGCTGTGGCTGCTGCTGCTGTTCATCGGCACCTGCACGGGATCCCCGGCGCCCTGGTGGCGCTGCCACTGGCCGCGATCGTCCGCGAGACCGTCCTCTACTTACGCCGCCACCTGGTCGCCGAACCCTGGGGCACGCCCAGTGCCGCCACGCTGCGCGACCAACCCGAATCCGCCGACGACACCGAGCCGGCCGCGGAAGTCCGGCCCGACCCACCGGACGGTGTCGCCTCGTCCGAGGACTCGACCGCGCAGCCCTGATCATCCACCGCGAAGCGCCCGGACCGGGTTCCGTCCGGACGCTGCGCGGTGCGTACTACGGTCAGCCGAGCAGGTCTTCGACCGGAACGCTGTCCAGGCCGAGGGCGGTGCCGACGGGGGCGTTGGTGAGGGTGCCGGAGTGGGCGTTCAGGCCGAGGGCCAGGGCCGGGTCGGCGCGGAGCGCGTCCTGCCAGCCGTTGCCGGCGATCTTCAGCAGGTACGGCAGCGTGACGTTGGTCAGCGCGTACGTCGAGGTGTGCGGGACCGAGCCCGGCATGTTGGCAACGCAGTAGAAGACCGTGTCGTGCACCCGGTAGGTCGGGGCCGCGTGGCCGGTCGGGCGGGAGTCCTCGAAGCAGCCGCCCTGGTCGATCGCGATGTCCACCAGCACCGCGCCGGATCGCATCCGCGACACCAGGTCGTTGGTCACCAGCGTGGGGGCCTTGGCGCCTGGCACCAGCACCGCGCCGATCACCAGGTCGGCCTGCAGCACGGCGCGCTCGATCTCGTAGGAGTTCGAGACGATGGTGCGGATCCGGCCGCCGAACTGGGCGTCGATCGCCCGCAGCCGCGGCACGCTCAGGTCGAGCACGGTGACGTCGGCGCCCATGCCGAGCGCGATCGTCGCGGCGTTGACGCCGGACACGCCGCCGCCGATGACGACGACCTTGGCCGGTGCCACGCCCGGCACGCCGCCCATCAGTACGCCGCGTCCGCCGCGCGGACGCATCAGCTGCTCGGCGCCGACCTGGGCGGCCAGCCGGCCGGCCACCTCGGACATCGGGGCGAGCAGCGGCAGCGACCTGTCGGCGAGCTGGACGGTCTCGTAGGCGATCGCGGTCGTCCCGCTGTCCAGCACCGCGCGAGTGCAGGCGGCGTCCGCCGCCAGATGCAGGTAGGTGAACAGCACCTGGTCAGCGCGCAGCCGGTGATACTCGGCGGCGATCGGCTCCTTGACCTTCAGCAGCAGGTCGGCCGAGCCCCACAGCTCGTCGGCGTCGTCCAGGATCTTCGCGCCCGCCGAGGCGAAGTCCGCGTCGGAGATCGACGAGCCGACGCCGGCTCCTGTCTCGATCACCACGTCGTGTCCGTGCCTCACCGCCTCGAAGACGCCGGCCGGGGTGATCGCCACCCGGTACTCGTGCTCCTTGAGCTCCTTCGGTACGCCGATCCTCATGCCTGCTCCTTGGTCTAGAGTTGGCTAGGAGAATGAACTATGCGCGGCATCCCGGTCACGCGAACTGCACAACATTTCGAAAGTGACATGCAGATGATGGAAATCTTCAACACTGAGCTGCCATGACGCCGCTGCCGCCGAAGAATGCACGACCACTCGACGAAGTCGACCTGCGACTCCTCGCACTCCTGCAGCGTGACGGCCGGATGCCGAACAACGCACTCGCCGACCAACTCGGCATCGCGCAGTCGACCTGCCTGAACCGGATCCGCAATCTACGCCGCTGCGGCGCGATCCGCGGGTTCCACGCCGAGGTCGATCCGGCGTGGGTCGGGCGCCCGATCCAAGCCATGATCGCGGTCCAGATCCGCTCCGACGCGCGGCCGGCGGTGTCCCGGTTCTCCGGCGCGATCGCCCGGCATCCCGCCGTGCTGAACGTGTACTTCGTGTCCGGCAGCTACGACTTCCTGCTGCACGTCGCGTGTTCCGGTCCCGAGGACCTCCGGGACTTCATCGCGACCGAGCTCAGCGGCAAACTCCAGGTCGCCGGCACCGAGACGCATCTGATCTTCGAGCACACCAGAGGCGCGTCGTCGGGGGAATGAAATTCGCGGGAATCCGCATTTACCGGAACTCCGGAGTTTCCTAAGACACGCTATGCGGATTGCTTCAGCGGTGCCCGGTCCAGCTCGTTCACGAGCTCGGCATGAACAGCTGGGCGCTCGACGGTGCGGCCCGCAACGCGGCGGCGGTGCGCTTGAGCCGGGCGTTCAGCTCCTGCTGCTCGGCCAATTAATGCCGGCGGAATTCATCGCGACGGCAGCAGGTCTCGACCACCGGTGATACGCCGGCCACGCAGCGTTAATCGAGTCGTGTGCCATCGGTCGCGATCCACATTCATTGCGCGATCAGCCGGGTCGAATGTTACTGGCCAGCAATATCCGGATTCTTCCGGCCATTCACGCTGATTAGATGACTATAGGGTTCCGATAACCGGTATCGCTCCGCGCTGGGTGCCTCGGCGCGCGCTAGCGTAGGCGAGTGCGTGTCGCTACCTGGAACGTGAACTCGGTCAAGCAGCGGATGCCGCGGTTCCTGCCGTGGCTGGACCAGCGGCGGCCGGACGTGGTGTGCCTGCAGGAGACGAAGCTGGCCGACGACGCCTTCGACGAGCTGCTCGCCGCCGAGCTCGCCGACCGCGGGTATGCCGTCGCGCACCACGGCGAAGGCCGCTGGAACGGGGTCGCGATCCTGTCCCGCGCGGGGCTCGACGACGTGGTGACCGGCGTGGCCGGCGCGCCCGGGTTCCCGCACCAGGAGGCGCGCGCCGTCGCGGCGACCTGCGGGGGAGTCCGGATCCACTCGCTGTACGTGCCGAACGGGCGGGTGCCGGACTCCGACCACTACCACTACAAGCTGGCCTGGCTCGCGGCGTTGCGCGAGGTGGTCGCAGCCGGGCCGCAGGACGCGATCGTGTGCGGGGACATGAACATCGCGCCGGCCGACGCCGACGTGTTCGACCCCGACGCGTACATCGGCCAGACGCATGTCACCGCGCCTGAGCGGGCAGCACTCGCCGCGCTGACCGAACTCGGCCTGCGGGACGTCGTACGCGAGAGGTGGCCGGACCAGCGGGTGTTCACGTACTGGGACTACCGCGCCGGGATGTTCCACAAGGACCTCGGCATGCGGATCGACCTGGTGCTGGCGAGTACGCCGGTGGCGTCGCGGGTGGCGGCCGCGTGGGTCGACCGGCACGCGCGCAAGGGCACCGGGCCGAGCGATCACGCGCCGGTGATCGTGGACCTGGACGAGGCGCCGGACGGCGACATCGGGCCCGTCGTACCGCCGCCTTCCGCACCGGCCGCGAAGCGCGGCGCCAACCGGCTGCCGCAGGCCTGATCCCTGACAGACCTCAGCCCGTACGACGGTCCCTGGCCTGTACGGATCACAGCTATGGTTCCGGGTATGGAGAACTTGCCGGAGCGGCCGACCGCCCATCTGCGTGCTTCCGACGGGGATCGTGACAAGGTCGTCGACGTGCTCCGCGACGCGCTGATGACCGGCCGGCTCACCCAGGTCGAGCACGCCGAGCGGTTGGAAGCCGCACTGATGGCCAAGACGCTCGGCGAGCTCGAGCCGATCACGGCGGATCTCGCCACCCCGGAGCAGGTCGCACAGCCCGCCGCGAAGCCGTCGTCGCAGATCGAGCTGCCGGCCGATCCGAACGCGAGCTTCGAGTCGATGACCGCGATCTTCGGCGGCGGCGAGCGCAAGGGCCGCTGGCGGGTGAAGCGCCGGACCAACGTGCTGGCCGTCTTCGGCGGCTACGACTTCGACATGACCAACGCGGTGTTCGAAGGCCCTGAGGTCACGTTCTACGTCGTCGCCCTGTTCGGCGGGGTCAACGTCACGGTGCCGGACGACGTCGAGATCCGTACCGAGGGCCACGGCATCTTCGGCGGCTTCGGCGCGGAGGGCTCCGAAAACCCGAACCCGAACGCGCCGGTCGTCGTACTCAAGGGCTTCGCGATCTTCGGCGGCGCCGGCGGCATCACCAAGAGCCGCCGCGACCGCCACCGCAACAAGAAGAACAAGGGCCACCTCGACCTGCACTGACGGCCCCGGCCCGGGCTCAGATCCAGGTTTTGAACCACATGCGGCTGAGCCAGGCGGGTTGCGGGATGACCTTGTCGGTGAGGATCGGCCAGATGTAGGCGAAGTTCAGTACGACGAGGATCACGAAGGCGCCGGCGATAGCGGTGCCGACCAGCCGGCGGGTGGTCGTGATGGGCTCGGTGTGCCGTTTCGTCGCCGATGTCAGGCCGATGATCTGGCCGAGCACCAGGGCCAGCGCGATGACCGTGAACGGCACCATCGCCACCGCGTAGAAGAAGAAGATCGGCCGTTTGGCGAAGAAGAACCACGGAACCCAGCCGGTCACGAACCCGACCAGCGGTATGCCGAAACGCCAGTCGCGGCGACCGATCCAGAACACCAGCGACACCAGCAGGGCGATCGCGCCGCCCCACCACAGCAGCGGCGTGCCCAGCGCCGAGATGACCGACAGGCAGTTGGTGCCCGCGGGCGCCGTACAACCCCCGGTGCCGGGCTTGATGTCGTTGACCGCGTCGAACCCGATCGGCCGCGCGATGATCGGCCAGCCACCCGGTTGCGACTGGTACGGGTGCGTCGCGTGCTCGATGTAGTCGCCGGTGTGGAAATCCAGCACGTCCTCGTGGTAGTGCAGCAGCGACCGGAAGTCGTCCGGCACGAACCTCATCACGCCGTGCGCCGGGTTCTTCGAGGCGTAGTCGTGGCCGTACGAGCCGTCGTGGATCAGCCAGCCCGTCCAGGTCGCGAAATACGTCGCCACCGCCACCAGCACGATGCTGACGAACGCCGGGACGCCGTCGACGAAGACGGACTTCCACAACGCGCCGCGAACCCCGATCGCCCGTCGCGCGCCGACGTCCCACGCGAACACCAGCAGGCCGAAGCCGGCGACCGCCCACACACCGTTCCACTTCACGCCGAGCGCGAGGCCGAAGCAGATACCCGCCACGATCCGCCACGGCCGGAACAGCAGCAGCCGGCCGACCGAGCGTCGTACCCCGGAATCCGCGGGGTCGGCGTCGGCGGCGGCGGCGAGCCGGCGGCGGGACCAGTCCCGGTCGACGACCAGGAAGTACACCGCGCACACCAGCCAGAACGCCAGGAACACGTCCAGCAGCGCGGTTCGCGACATCACGAAGTGCAGGCCGTCGACCGCCAGCAGCAGGCCGGCGATGCAGCCGATCAGGGTCGAGCGGGTCATCCGCCGGACCAGTCGGATCAGCACCAGGATCGTCAGCGTGCCGAACAGCGCCGGCATGAACCGCCACCCGAACGGCGTCATCCCGAACATCTTCTCGCCGGCCGCGATCATCCACTTGCCGACCTCGGGGTGCACCGTGAGGCTCGGTGTGTCCTTGAAGACGTCCAGGTTGCCCGCCAGGATGCGCAGGTTCGCCTCGTCCTTGCGGGGGGCGTCGACGAACTGGCGCGCATAGCCGAACTTGAGCAGCGAGTAGGCGTCCTTGGCGTAGTACGTCTCGTCGAAGATGAACTTCACCGGCGTCGACAGGTGCCAGAACCGGATGAACCCGGCGAACGCCGTGATCAGCAGCGTGGCGATCCAGCCGCCGTCGAAGTCGCGCGGCATCGGCGGGTACATCCGGTCGCGCAGCGGTGGCAGCCTCCGGCCCAGCACGTCCCGTCCGAGTACGTCGCCTCGGGCGTCGTCAGCGGGGCCGGCGCCGTCCCCGGTGGCGTCGGTGTCGTCGTCGATCACGGCAGTCACGCCCGACATGGTACGGAGACCCACGTGTCACCGCCTCCTGTGTGCGCAAATCGCCCGTCGATCGGGGTGGATCGATGGCCATTCGTAATGGCGAGTCGTCGACGCGAACTTGTGACCAACTGTCGGCGCTGGCTCGTACACTCGTGGTCATGGGAACGCCACGCGAGGAGTTGCGCGCGCTTGTCGAGTCGCTGCCGGACGAGATGGCCGCGGACGTGCTCGACTTCGTGCGCGCGATTAAGAACCGCGCGCGTCCGGGCGAATCGACATTCGACCGAGGCCAGCAGGCGTGGCCGCCGGCCTGGTTCGGGGCCGGACGGGCGAGCAGGTCTGACGTCTCCGAGCATGTCGACGAGATCCTTCGAAACGAGTTCGGCCGGCGCGGCGCGTGATCCTGGTCGACACCGGCCCGTTGGTCGCGGCTGCCCTCGCGGGCGATACCAACCACGTTCGATGCGTCGAACTCTTCACGTCACTACACCTGAACGCTGAGCAGCTTCTTGTTCCGTCCTTCGTGGTGACCGAGGTGTGCTTCCTGCTCGAACGCGAGGGGGGTCCGCGGCTCGAGGCTCAGTTCGTGAGATCGCTCGCGGCCGGCGACTTCACCTTGGTCGAGGCGAGCGCAGCGGCCTTAGACCGTGCCGCGGATCTGATCACCACGTACGCGGATCTGCCGCTCGGCATCGTCGACGCGAGTGTTGTGGCGATTGCCGAGGAGCTCGGCGTGTCAGAGGTCGCGACGTTGGACCGCCGGCATTTCACGGTGGTGCGCCCGAAGCACGTCGATGCCTTGAGCCTGCTGCCATGACTAACGGGCTGCTTGTTCTTGCCGGTACGCCGATCGGGGATCTCGGGGACGCTCCGCCGCGGCTGGCGCGGGTGCTCGCCGAGGCGGAGGTGATCGCGGCGGAGGACACCCGGCGGCTGAAGCGGCTCACGTCGGAGCTCGGGATCACCACGACGGGCCGGATCGTGAGCTTCTTCGAGGGCAACGAGCGGCAGCGGATCGACGAGCTGGTCGCGGCTCTCACCGACGGCCAGACCGTGGTGGTGGTGACCGACGCGGGCATGCCGAGCGTGTCCGACCCGGGTTACCGCCTGGTGGCCGCCGCGGTCGAGGCAGGTGTGCGGGTGACCGCCGTACCAGGGCCGTCGGCGGTGCTGACCGCGCTGGCGGTGTCAGGTCTGCCGGTGGACCGGTTCTGCTTCGAGGGGTTCCTGCCGCGCAAGCCGGGTGAGCGGTCGCGGGTGCTGGCGGAGCTGGCGCGGGAGCGCCGGACGATGGTGTTCTTCGAGGCGCCGCACCGGCTCGCCGCGAGCCTGGTCGCGATCGCGGAGGCGTTCGGCGCCGATCGTCGTACCGTCGTGTGCCGGGAGCTCACGAAGACCTACGAGGAGGTACGGCGCGGTGGCGCGGCCGAGCTCGCCGAGTGGGCCGCGGACGGGGTGCGGGGCGAGATCACGATCGTGGTCGACGGGGCGCCGCAGACCGCGGCCGAGCTGACCCCGGTGCAGCTTGCCGCCGAGGTGGCCGCGGACGAGGCGGCCGGGACGCCGCGCAAGCAGGCGATCGCCGATGTCGCCAAGCGGTACGGCGTGCCGAAGCGCACCGTGTACGACGCCGTGGTCGGCGCCCGGACGTAATCCGGTCGAGGGCGATGACGACGCGCAACTAGGATTCGACCCATGTCTCACCCCGGCCGCGACAAGGCCTTCTACGCGACGACGCCGATCTACTACGTGACGGCGCCGCCGAGCATCGGCAGCGCGTACACGACGGTGGCCGGCGACGTGCTGACCCGCTGGCACGCCCAGCGCGGCGAGCGGAAGTGGTACCTCACCGGCACCGACGAGCACGGCCAGAAGGTGCTGCGCAGTGCCGAGGCGCAGGGCATGTCGCCGCAGGAGTGGACCGACAAGCTCGTCGAGGAGGCGTGGAAGCCGGCCTGGGCCGACGTCGACATCGCGTACGACGACTTCATCCGCACCACCGAGACCAGACACAAGATCCGGGTGCAGGAGTTCTGGCAGACCCTGTACGACAACGGTGACGTGTACGCCGGCGAGTACGAGGGCCCGTACTGCGTCGGCTGCGAGGAGTTCAAGCTGCCGGCCGACATCGTCACGGACCCGGACGGCACCCAGCGATGCCCGATCCACGGGACCGTGCTCGAGATCGTCTCGGAGACGAACTACTTCTTCAGGCTTTCGGCGTACGGCGACCGGTTGCTCGAGCTCTACCGGGACCGGCCGGAGTTCGTGGCGCCGGCGTCGGCGCGCAACGAGGTGCTGGCGTTCGTTGAGCAGGGACTGCAGGACCTGTCGATCACCCGGTCCACGTTCGACTGGGGCATCAAGGTGCCGTGGGACGACAAGCACGTGCTCTACGTGTGGATCGATGCCCTGCTCAACTATGTGACCGCGGCCGGGTACGGCACCGACCCGGAGCGGTTCGCCGAGCTGTGGCCGGCCGACGTGCACCTGGTGGGCAAGGACATCCTGCGGTTCCACGCGGTGATCTGGCCGGCGATGCTGATGGCCGCCGGGCTGGAGGTTCCGCGGCAAGTGTTCGCGCACGGCTGGCTGCTGGTCGGCGGCGAGAAGATGAGCAAGTCGAAGCTGACCGCGATCGCGCCGCACGAGATCACCGACCACTTCGGCTCGGACGCGTTCCGGTACTACTTCCTGCGCACGATCGCGTTCGGTTCGGACGGTTCGTTCTCGTGGGAGCACCTGAGCGCGGTCTACACGGCCGAGCTGGCGAACGGACTCGGGAACCTGGCGTCGCGGATCGCCGCGATGGTCGCCAGGTACTTCGACGGCTCGTTGCCTGAGGCAACCGACCACGGTGCCGCCGAGCGGGCCCTTGCCGACAAGCTGTCTGCGACGGTCGCGGCCGCCGACGGTGCGATCGACACGCTGGCCTTCCACGAGGCGCTCGGCGCGATCAACGACCTGGTCGGCGCGGTGAACGGGTACGTCTCCGAGCAGGAGCCGTGGAAGGTCGCCAAGGACGAGTCCCAGCGCGACCGGCTCGCCACGATCCTCTACACGGCGGCCGAGGTGCTCCGCGCCGTCGCCGTCCTGCACAACCCGACCATGCCGAAGACCTCGTCGAAGCTGTGGACCCTCCTCGGCGCCGAGGCCAAGCTCGGCCCGCTCACGGACCAGCGCATCCAGGACGCGGGTTCCTGGGGGCAACTCCCGGCGGGTTCCGAGCTGGTCAAGGGCGACGCGCTGTTCCCGCGGCTCAGCGACGAAGGCTGAGCCTGGTCTTGTTCCAGGCGTTCATCGGTCGTTTTTTCAATTTCTGTGGATAACCGGAAAGGTGCAGGCCGGCGGTCAGGTGACCGCGTTATCCACAGAAATTGAAAAAACGACCGATGAACGCAGGTGGATCCGGCCGCACCTGCGGGTGGATCCGGCCGCGGGCGGCTCGCTCGTGCGTATGGGCGGATCGCAGGCGTTGGGGGCGTGGGCGCGAGTAGGGTCGGGCTCATGGCTCACATCCTTGCGGCGGTGGCTTGGCCTTATGCGAACGGGCCTCGGCATATCGGGCATGTGTCGGGGTTCGGGGTGCCTGCGGATGTGTTTGCGCGGTACATGCGGATGGCGGGGCACGACGTGCTGATGGTGTCCGGGACGGATGAGCACGGGACGCCGATCCTGGTGCAGGCCGAGGCCGAAGGGGTGTCGCCGCAGGCGCTGGCGGACCGGTACAACCGGGTGATCGTCGAGGACCTGCAGGCGCTCGGGCTGTCGTACGACCTGTTCACCAGGACCACGACCCGGAACCACTACGCCGTCGCGCAGGAGCTGTTCAAGACCGTTCACCAGAACGGGTACATGATCCCGAAGACGACGATGGGCGCGATCTCCCCGTCGACCGGCCGGACCCTGCCCGACCGGTACATCGAGGGCACCTGCCCGATCTGCGGGTACGACGGCGCGCGCGGCGACCAGTGCGACAACTGCGGCAACCAGCTGGACGCGATCGAGCTGAAGAACCCGCGCAGCCGGATCAACGGCGAGGTGCCGCGGTTCGTCGAGACCGAGCACTTCTTCCTCGACCTGCCCGCCCTCGCCGACGCGCTCGGCGCCTGGCTGCGGACCCGCACGGACTGGCGCCCGAACGTGCTCAAGTTCTCGATGAACCTGCTCGACGACCTGCGCCCGC
>WNGA01005923.1_pt1 | contig 28497 bp, 40 predicted proteins | sample 5400061 | NCBI WGS metagenome assembly WNGA01 (sample SAMN13153366, study PRJNA577476) | soil metagenome | isolation source: 100 cm soil or saprolite under grassland replicate 2 | place: USA:California | collected 2016-06-15
ACGTGACGGGGGTGTGCACGTTGCCCAGCGGGGTGGAGATGGTGATGCCGGGGGACAACGTGACGATGGCGATCGAGCTGATCGTGCCGATTGCGATGGAGAAGGAGCTGCGGTTTGCGATTCGGGAGGGGGGCCGGACAGTGGGGGCGGGCGTCGTCACGGAGATCGTGGAGTAGCGCATGGCGACCTTGGCCGCTGATCAGAAGATCCGGATCCGCCTGAAGGCGTACGACCACCAGCTCCTCGATCGATCGGTCAAGGAAATCGTGGAGACCGTGCGCCGGACCGGCGCGCGCGTGTCCGGCCCGGTCCTGCTCCCCACCGTCATCAACCGCTGGACGGTGCTGCGTAGCCCGCACGTCGACAAGACGTCCCGCGAGCAGTTCGAGATGCGTACCCACAAGCGACTGCTGGACATCGTGGATCCCACGCCCCAGACGGTGGACTCACTGATGAAGCTCGACCTCCCCGCCGGCGTCGACGTCGAAATCAAGCTGTGAGAGGACGATGAAAAAGGCCCATCTGCTTCGTTGCCTCCTCGCTCCTCCCTGCGGCGTAGCAGGGCTACGCCTCAGTCGTCGCTCGTCGGCGCCTCGCATCTGGGCCTTTTTGATCGTCCTCGAGAAGCAGGAACGGCGGAGCTGAGATGGCGCGAAAAGAGGGACTGATCGGGCGCAAGATGGGGATGACGCAGGTGTTCTCCGACGACGGCAGTCAGGTGCAGGTGACCGTCATCGAGGCCGGACCCTGCACGGTCATCGGGATCCGGACGACGGACTCTCACGGCTACGACGCCCTGCAGCTCGGGTTCGGCGCGAAGAAGAAGAACGTGTCGAAACCCGCGGCGGGGCTGTTCAAGAAGGTCAACGTGGCTCCGATGCGGGTGATCCGCGAGGTCAGGCTCGAGAAGACCGAGAAGCTCCAGGGCTACCAGCTCGGACAGGCGCTGACCGTCGAGATGTTCGCGCCGGGCGAGCTGGTCGACGTCGTCGGCGTCACGAAGGGAAAGGGCTTTCAGGGCGGCGTCAGGCGCTACGGCTGGTACGGCGGCGACGCCACGCACGGTTCGATGTTCCACCGGGCCCCGGGGTCCATCGGGGCGTCGTCGGATCCCTCGCGCGTGTGGCCGGGTCACCACCTACCCGGGCGCATGGGAGGCGACCGGCGAACGGTGCTGAACCTGAGCGTGGTGCGCGTGATGCCGGAGCAGAACCTCGTCCTCGTGCGAGGGGCGGTGCCCGGCGCCAACGGATCTCTGGTGATGCTGCGGAAGTCGGTGAAGGCGACGAAGGCGCAGCAAGCACAACAGAAGGGCGCAGAAAAGAAATAGCGATGCCAACGGTGCAGGTGCTGGACGCGAAGGGCAAGCAGGCCGGGTCGCTCGAGATGAAACCGGACGTGTTCGGCGCCGAGATCCGCGCGCCGCTGCTCCACCAGGCGGTGACGCGGGAGCTCGCCGACCGCCGGGCCGGCACGCACGACACCAAGGGGCGGAGCGAAGTGTCCGGAGGCGGCCGGAAGCCTTGGAAGCAAAAGGGGACCGGCCGGGCCCGGCAGGGCTCGACCCGGGCGGTCCAGTGGAAGGGCGGGGGCAAGCCGTTCGGCCCGACGCCCCGGAGTTACGACAAGGCCATGCCGCGCTCGATGCGACGCGGGGCGCTGCGCGCCGCAATGGCGGCCAAGATCGCCGCCGGCCAGATCTCCGCGGTAGAGACGATCGGCATCACCGATGGGAAGACGAAGTCGCTGGTCGCCAGGCTGGGTGCGCTCGGGCTCGCGGGCGAGCCGACGCTCCTCGTCGTGCACGAATTCGCCGAGGCGGTGGTGCGTGCCGCGCGAAACGTGCCGTGGCTGACCGTCGAGACGCCGGCTCACGTGTCCGTCTATCAGCTCCTGCACGCCCATCGCGTATTGTTCGAGCGCGCCGGCCTTCTGGCGCTTGAAGAGGCCCTGACGAAATGAACGCTTGGCGGACGCAGCCACCACGGAGCCGGATCGCCTCTCGGAGAGACCGGGCGTGTCGGAGCCGGCAAGCGCCTGTCTCGGGCCACCCTCGGTCCAAGCCGGCCTCACGGACCCCGCTACAACGGAGCCGGGCCGCATCCGTCTCGGGCCACCCTCGGTCCAAGCCGGCCTCACGGACCCCGCTACAATGGAGCCGGGCCGCATCTGTCTCGGGCCACCCTCGGTCCAAGCCTGGCTCAAGGACCCCGCTACAATGACTCGCTCGGCGCGAGAGATCCTGATCCGGCCACTCATGACGGAAAAGAGCATGCGCCAGAAGGAAGAGCAGAACACCGTGGCGTTCCGGGTCCGGCCGGATGCCAACAAGGTCGAGATCCGGGTAGCCGTCGAGACCGTGTTCAACGTCAAGGTGTCCTCCGTCCGGACGGCCTCGTTCGAGGGGAAGCTGAAGCGGATGGGTCGTTCCGAGGGGCGGCGCGCCGACTGGAAGAAGGCGATCGTGACGCTCGCCCCCGGCCACAAGATCGAACTCGTCGAGGGGGCGTAGCGGCATGGCCATCCGCACGGTCAAGCCGACGTCGCCCGCGCGGCGCTACCTCACGTACGTCACGTACGACGACATCACGAAGCAGGAGCCGGAAAAGGGCCTGCTGCTTCCCAAACGCCGGACGAACGGCCGGAACGTCTACGGGCGGATCACCGTTCGCCATCGCGGCGGCGGCGCCAAGCAGATGGTGCGCCAGGTCGATTTCCGGCGCGAGAAGTACGGTATCCCTGCGCGCGTCGCCGCGATCGAGTACGATCCGAACCGCTCGGCGCGGCTGGCCCTGCTCCACTACCGGGACGGCGAGAAACGGTACATCATCGCCACGCTCGGGTTGCGGGTCGGCGACAGCGTGATGTCGGGTCCGCAGGCGGACATCCTGCCCGGGAACGCGCTGCCGGTGCGGAACATCCCGGTCGGCACGCTCGTCCACAACGTTGAGCTCCAGCCGGGCCGCGGCGCGCAGCTCTGCCGGAGCGCCGGCGCTCAGGCGCAGCTCCTCGCGAAAGAGGGCGACCGCGCGACGCTGAAGCTCCCCTCCGGCGAGGTGCGGTTGGTCTCGCTGGCGTGCATGGCGACGGTCGGTCAGGTCGGCAATCTCGATCACGAGAACGTGTCGATCGGCAAGGCGGGCCGCGTCCGCTGGCGCGGCTTCCGTCCGACGGTCCGCGGCACCGTCATGAATCCCGTCGATCATCCGATGGGCGGCGGCGAGGGCAAGGGCAAGGGCAACCATCCGATGACCCCGTGGGGCAAGCCGACCAAGGGTTACAAGACGCGGCGCGGCGCCAGGCCGTCGGACCGATTCATCGTGACGCGACGGACGAAATAGGAGTCGAAGATGGGGCGTTCGCTGAAGAAGGGGCCGTACATCGATCCGACGCTGCTCGAGCGGATCGAGGAGCTGAACCGGACCCGGCAGAAGAAGGTGCTGAAGACCTGGTCCCGGCGTTCGACGATCTCGCCCGAGTTCGTGGGCCACACGGTCGCCGTCCACAACGGCAAGAAGTTCATTCCCGTCTACCTGACCGAGAACATGGTGGGCCATCGGCTCGGGGAGTTCGCGATGACCCGGACGTTCAGGGCGCATGGGACGGCCGAAAAGGCGGCGACGTCGCCGACCGGAAAGACCTGAGCGTGATGCGAACGATGGCGCGCGCGCGGTTCGTCCGCGTATCGGCCCGGAAGGCCCGGCTGGTGCTCGACCAGATCCGCGGCAAGCCCGTGGCCGAAGCGCTGGCGACCCTCGAGTACACGCCGCGCGCGGCGGCGCGGCTCGTGGAGAAGGTGCTGCGCTCGGCCGTGGCGAATGCCGAGCACAACCATCAGGTGCGCAACCTCGACGATCTGCGCGTCGTCCAGGCGATCGCGGACGGCGGGCCGGTGCTGAAGCGTGTGCAGCCGCGCGCGATGGGCCGCGCCTTCGGGATCAAGCACCGGACGAGCCACCTCACGATCGGCGTGAGCGACGAGGTGAACGGCGCGGCGGCGGCGCCCGCGGCTCCGCCGGCACGTCCGAGCGCGCCGCCTCCTCGCGAGGAGCGTCCGGCCGCCGCCCGGCGGGCGCCGGCGCGGCGCGGCGCGGCGAAGGCCCGGCAAAAGCCGGCCGCGAAGGCCACCAGGAAGTCGAAGGAGAAAAAGTAGACGATGGGCCAGAAAACGCATCCGATCGGCTTCCGACTCGGCTCGACGCGGACCTGGAGCTCGCGCTGGTTCGCGACGAAGGCCTACGCGGCCCTCCTGCACGAGGACGTGAAGATCCGGCGCTTCATCAAGGATCAGCTCTACCACGCGGGGATCTCGAAGATCGACATCGAGCGCTCGGCCAACCGCGCGCGGATCACCATCTCGACGGCCCGCCCCGGCATCATCATCGGCCGGAAGGGCTCCGAGGTCGAGAAGCTGAAGAACGAGCTGCAGGCACGGACCGGCAAGGAGATCTACCTCAACATCGAGGAGGTCATTCATCCCGAGCTCGACGCCCAGCTCGTGGCCGAGAACGTCGCGCTCCAGCTCCAGAAGCGCGTCGCGTTCAGGCGGGCCATGAAGAAGGCCGTGACCTCCGCGCTGCGGCTGGGCGCGGACGGCATCCGGATCGCCTGCGCGGGGCGGCTGGGCGGCGGCGAGATCGCGCGGCGCGAGTGGTACCGCGACGGGCGGGTGCCACTCCACACGATCCGGGCGGACATCGACTACGGGATGGCGACGGCGCACACGACGTACGGCACCATCGGCGTCAAGGTCTGGGTCTTCAAGGGCGAGGTGCTGCGCGCCGCGCCGGCGGACGCGTGAGGTCCGGGGCCCATGCCCATGTTGATGCCGAAGCGCGTCAAGTACCGGAAGGCCCAGCGCGGGCGGATGAAGGGCATCGCCACGCGCGGGTCGACCCTCGCCTTCGGCGACTACGGCCTGAAGGCGCTGGAGCCGGGGTGGGTGACGAACCGCCAGATCGAGGCCGCGCGGGTCGCGCTCACGCGGAGCCTCAAGCGCGGTGGTAAGGTCTGGATCCGGGTGTTCCCGGACAAGCCGGTGACGAAGAAGCCGGCGGAGACCCGAATGGGTAAGGGGAAGGGGAATCCCGAGGAGTGGGTCGCCGTGGTGAAGCCCGGGCGCATCCTGTACGAGATGATCGGCGTGCCCGAGGACGTGGCCCGCGTCGCGTTCCGGACGGCGGCCCAGAAGATCGGCATCCCGACCAAGTTCGTGTCGCGCACGAGGGCGCTGTAGTGCGAGCCTTCAAAGGGACTCGACGATGAAGGCGGCGAAGTGGCGCGATTTCTCCCAGGAGGAGCTCCAGCAGAAGGCCAGCGAGCTCACGGAGGAGATCTTCAATCTCCGGTTCCAGCTCTCGATGGGGGTGGCCAAGAACCCCTCGCGGCTGAGCCAGGCGAAGAAGGATCTGGCGCGGGCCAACACAGTGCTCCGCGAGAGGAAGGGCGAATCCCGTGGGTGAGCGGAAGAGCCGCGAAGGTGTGGTCGTGTCCGACGCGATGCAGAAGACGCGTGTCGTGAGGATCGAGCGTGTGTTCCGCCATCCGCGGTATCAGCGCGTCATCCGGACATCGAAGAAGCTGAAGGCGCACGACGAGAACAACGCGAGCCGGATCGGCGATCGTGTGCTCATTGAAGAGACCCGGCCGATGTCGAAGGAGAAGCGCTGGCGGATCCGCAAGGTCTTGAGCCGTGTGTCCTGACTGATGATCCAGCCGCGCTCGATGCTCGATGTTGCGGACAACTCCGGAGCCAAGAAGGTCCAGTGCATCCGGGTGATGGGCGGCGCCAACAAGCGCTATGCCTCGCTCGGAGACACGGTCATCGTGGCCATCAAGGAGGCGGCGCCGGACGGTACTGTGAAGAAGGGCGAGGTGGCGCGCGCGGTCGTGGTGCGGACGGTCAAAGAGGTCCGGCGGCGGGACGGATCGTACATCCGCTTCGACCGCAACGCGGTGGTCCTGATCAAGCCCGACGAAAACCCGGTGGGCACGCGCATCTTCGGACCGGTCGCGCGCGAGCTGCGCGAGCGGCAGTTCACGAAGATCATCTCGCTCGCGCCCGAGGTCATTTGATGCGTCAGGTTCACGTGCGACGCGGAGACACGGTAGCGGTGATCGCCGGCAAGGAGCGCGGCAAGCGCGGTAAAGTGCTGCGCGTGCTGCCGGTCGCCGGGCGGGTGCTGGTCGAGAAGCTCAACATGATGAAGAAGCACCAGCGGCCGACGCAGAAGCTGCGGCAGGGCGGCATCATCGAACGCGAAAGCCCGCTGGCGCTCTCCAACGTGCTGGTCGTCTGCGGCCGGTGCGACAAGGCGGTGCGCAGCGGGATCAAGGTGCTCGCCGACGGACGCAAGCTCCGTGTCTGCAAGCGCTGCGGCGAACCGATCGACAAGGGCTGAGACCATGGCGAAAGAATCGGGAACGACGCAGAAGGCCCCGGCGGCCAAGCCGGCGCCGAAGGCCCAGCCGAAGAAGGGTGCCGGGGCGGCCGCGCCGGCGGCGGCGGTCGCGCAGGGGCGCCCGAAGGGGACCGGCGAGACTCCGCCGCGGCTCAAGGAGATGTTCCACAAGACGGTGGTCCAGGCGGTCATGAAGGAGCGCGGGTATACGAACCCGTACCAGGTGCCGCGCCTCGAGAAGGTCGTCATCAACATGGGCGTGGGCGAAGGGCGTGAGAATGCGAAGGTGCTCGACTTCGCGACGGCCGACCTGCAGGCGATCTCGGGCCAGAAGCCCGTCGTCACAAAGGCGAAGAAGTCGATCGCGAACTTCAAGCTCCGCGAGGGCGTGCCCATCGGCGCCAAGGTGACGCTCCGGGGGGCCCGGATGTACGAGTTCCTCGACCGCCTCATCAACGTCGCGCTCCCGCGCGTGCGCGACTTCAGGGGCGTGCCGCCCAAGGGCTTCGACGGCCGGGGCAACTACGCCCTCGGGCTCCGCGAGCAGCTGATCTTTCCCGAGATCGTCTACGACAAGATCGACAAGGTGCGTGGCATGGACATCAGCATCGTCACGACGGCGCGCACGGACGAGGACGCGAAGGTGCTCCTCACGCACCTCGGAATGCCGTTCAGGGAGTAGCCCCATATGGCGAAGACCGCGCTCATCATGAAGTCCCAGCGTCAACCGAAGTTCAGCACGCGCGCCTATCACCGCTGCAAGCTGTGCGGCCGCCCGCGCGCCTACCTCCGGAAGTTCGAGATGTGCCGGCTCTGCTTCCGCGAGCTGGCGCTCAAGGGCGAGGTTCCGGGCATCGTGAAGGCGAGCTGGTAAAGCCTATGCGAAGCGATCCGATCGCCGACATGCTGACGCGCATTCGCAACGCGAGCCGCGCCGAGCACGAGAAGGTGGACATCCCCTGCTCGCGGCTCAAGGTGCGCATCGCCGAGATCCTGAAGGACGAGGGCTTCATCAAGAACTTCCGGGTGCTCGAGGACAAGAAGCAGGGGATGCTCCGGGTGTATCTCAAGTACGGGGTGGGCAACGAGAAGATGATCTCCGGGCTCGTCCGGGTCTCGACGCCCGGGCGGCGCGTGTATGTTGGCCGCGACCGGATCCCGTCCATTCTGGCCGGGATGGGCGTGGCGCTGGTCTCGACGTCGAAGGGTGTCGTGACGGATCGTGACGCGCGCAAGCAAAAGGTCGGCGGGGAAGTCCTCGCCTACGTGTGGTAGGGGCAGCGCATGTCACGGATCGGGCGGCAGCCGGTCAACATCCCGCAGGGCGTGAGGGTGCAAATCGACGGCGCCGCGGTCCGCGCCGAGGGACCGAAGGGCAAGCTGATGCAGCCGGTCCCGGCGGGGCTCAGCGCGACGCTCGAGAACAACCAGCTCGTGATCTCGCGAAGCGGTGACGACCGGAAGATTCGGGCGCTGCACGGTCTGGCGCGGGCGCTGGTCGCGAACATGGTGGCGGGCGTGAAGGACGGCTTCGAGCGGAAGCTTGAGATCGTGGGCATCGGCTACCGCGCCCAGATCCAAGGGCGGGCGATCCAGCTGGCGCTGGGTTACTCGCACCCCGTGATCTTCCCGCTACCGGAGGGTGTCACCGCGGAGATCGAGCGCCAGGTGTCCATCACGTTGCGCGGCGCCGACAAGGCGCTCCTCGGCCAGACGGCCGCGAGGTTGCGTGCGCTGCGGAAGCCCGACCCTTACAAGGGCAAGGGCATCAAGTACGCGAACGAGGTAATTCGCCGGAAGGTCGGCAAGAAGGCGGGAGCGGGGGCCAAGTGATCACGAAGGAGCGGCGCGCGTCGCGGGACATTCGGCATCGGCGGCTCCGCCGATTCCTGCGCGGCTCGGAGACGCGGCCGCGGCTGGCCGTGTTCCGCAGCCTGAACCACATCTACGCGCAGCTCGTAGACGACGACGCGGGGCGAACGCTCTTGGCCGTGGACAGTCGGAGCAAGGTGTTCCGTGCGCGCCAGCCCTCCGGGGGCAATGTCGCCGCCGCCAAGCTCGTTGGAGAGCTCCTGGCCGAGAAGGCGAAGGCGCAGGGAATCCAGCGCGTGGTATTCGATCGCGGCGGCTATATGTACCACGGGCGCGTGAAGGCGCTCGCCGACGCGGCGCGCGCCGGCGGGCTCGTTTTCTAGCCGGCCTGGCGCCCCGCCTGTTCGCGGGGGAGTCGAGAGGGGGGCGAAGCCCCCTTCTCCAGTGAGAGGGAGTCGAGAGGGGGGCGGCCGCACGCTCCCGCGTGTTCGCAGGGGAGTCGAGAGGGGGGCGGAGCCCCCTTCTCCAAGGGAGAACCGAGTGGCAGAAGCGAGGATCGATCCGAGCGTGCTCGAGCTGAATGACCGCGTCGTCTCCATCAACCGCGTGGCCAAGGTCGTCAAGGGCGGTCGGCGATTCTCGTTCACGGCGCTGGTGGTGGTCGGCGACGGTCGGGGCCACGTGGGTGTCGGTCTCGGCAAGGCCCACGAGGTGCCCGAGGCGATCCGCAAGGCGGTGGAGCACGCGAAGAAGGACCTGATCTTCGTGCCGCTGAAGGAGACGACGATCCCGTGCGAGATCACCGGTCACTTCGGCGCCGGCCGGGTCTTCCTGAAGCCGGCGGTGCCGGGAACGGGAGTCATCGCCGGCGGCGCCGTGCGGCCGATCCTCGAAGCGGCGGGCGTGCAGGACATCCTCACGAAGACGCTCGGCTCCAACAACCCGCACAACGTGCTCAAGGCGACGATCGACGCGCTGCGCCGGATCAAGCGCCTGCAAGACCTGCACGCGGCGCGGCGGCGGGGTGACGGCGCGGTGGTGGAGGAGACGGTCGTTGGCCGACAAGACGCTTAAGGTCACGCTCACGCGCTCGCTCATCGGTCTCTCGCCCAAGCAGGAGGCGACCGTCCGAGCGCTTGGGCTCCGCCGCATCCGTCAGTCGATCAGCCATGCGGACTCGCCGTCGGTGCGCGGCATGATCGCCAAGGTCCCTCACGTGCTCAGGGTGACCCGTGAAGCTTGACGAGCTGCGCCCGGCGCCGGGCGCCACCAAGCGACGGAAGAAGATCGGACGTGGCCCAGGCTCCGGTCATGGGAAGACCTCCACCAAGGGGCACAAGGGGCACAACGCCCGGTCGGGTGGCGGCAAGGGCGGCGGCTTCGAGGGCGGCCAGATGCCGCTCTACCGCCGGCTGCCGAAGCGCGGGTTCGTTCCCCACGGCGGCCGGACCGTCTACGCCATCGTGAACCTCAAGGCGCTCGGCGGGTTCGCGGCGAATGCCGTGGTCGATCCCGATGGCCTCGCCCAAGCCGGTCTCATCAAGCTAAGCGGGCGGTCGCGTGTGAAGGTCCTCGGCGAGGGGGACGTCGCTCACGCGCTGACCGTCCGCGCGCACGCGGTGAGCGAAGCTGCGCGCGCGAAGATCGAGGCGAAGGGCGGTCGCGTCGAGACGCTCGGCGCCGAGGTGCCGGCTTCGTGATCGAGAGCCTCCAGAGCTTCCAGAACGTCTTCAAGATCCCGGAGCTGAAGCGGCGCGTCCTCATGACCGCGCTGCTGCTCGTCGCGTACCGCCTGGGCGCCCACGTGCCCACGCCCGGGATCGACGGCCATGCGCTCTCGCAGTTCTTCGATCAGGTGCAGGGCACGCTCCTCGGAATGGTCGACCTCTTCTCGGGCGGAAATCTGAGGAGGCTGTCCATCTTCGCGCTCGGCATCATGCCGTACATCTCGGCGTCGATCATCCTGCAGCTCTTGACCGTCGTCGTCCCCGCGCTCGAGCGGCTCGCCAAGGAGGGCGAGGCCGGCCGCAAGAAGATCACCCAGTACACCCGGTACGGCACGATCGTGTTGTCAGGCGTCCAGGCGCTGGGCATCGCGTACGGTCTCGAGAGCATGCGCAGCCCCGAGGGTCTGGCGATCGTGCCGACGCCCGGCTGGGGGTTCCGGCTGCTGACGATGGTGACGCTGACCGCCGGGACCGCGCTGATCATGTGGATGGGCGAGCAGATCTCGGAGAAGGGCATCGGCAACGGGATCTCGCTGATCATCTTTGCGGGAATCGTCGTGCGCCTGCCCTCGGCCATCACCGCCTCGTACACCCTCATCACGACGGGCGAGCTGAAGCTCTTCGTCTTCGGCGCGATCATCATGGTGATGGTCGGCGTGACCGCGGCCGTCGTGCTCATGCAGGAGGGCCAGCGGAAGATCCCGGTGCAGTATGCCAAGCGCGTCGTCGGCCGGCGCGTATACGGCGGCCAGTCGACGCACATCCCGCTGCGGATCAACACCGCGGGCGTCATCCCGGTCATCTTCGCGTCCTCGCTCATCCTGTTCCCGGCGACCCTGACACGGTTCGTGCCGCACCCGTGGATGCAGTGGATGGCCGACGCGATGTCGCCCGGGCGCGCCTTCTACACCATGATGTACATGGGTCTGATCGTCTTTTTCGCCTACTTCTACACGGCGATCGTGTTCAACCCGATCGACCTGGCGGACAACATGAAGAAGTACGGCGGCTTCATCCCGGGCGTGCGGCCGGGCACGAAGACGGCGCAGTACATCGACCGGACGCTCACGCGCATCACCCTGCCGGGCGCCCTCTTCCTCGCGCTGATCTCGGTGCTGCCGGACTACCTGATCCGCTGGTTCAACGTGCCGTTCTACTTCGGTGGGACCAGCCTCTTGATCGTGGTCGGCGTGGCGCTCGACACCGTCCGCCAGATGGAGTCGCACCTCCTCATGCGGAACTACGAGGGCTTCCTGAAGAAATCCAAGTCGCGCTCGGGCGCGTTCGCGCGGAGTTGAGCGTGCGCGTTGCGTTTCTCGGACCTCCGGGCGCCGGCAAGGGCACCCAGGCGCGCGACCTCGCGCGGGAATGGGGCGTGCTCCACCTCGCGACCGGCGATATGCTGCGCGAAGCGGTGACGGCGGGGACGCCGCTCGGACTCGACGCCAAGCGCTACATGGATCAGGGCGCGCTCGTCCCCGACGAGGTCATCATCGGGGCGATGGCCGAGCGCCTCGGCGCGCGCGACGCGGCAAAGGGCTTCATCCTCGATGGCTTTCCGCGAACCATCGCCCAGGCCGAAGCCCTCGCGCGGCTGCTGAAGGATCTCGGCCAGACGCTGGACGCGGTGGTGTACTTCGACGTCTCCGAGCCCGAGCTCCTGCGCCGGCTGACCGGACGGCGCGTGTGCCGCACCTGCGGTCACCCGTACCACCTCACGTCGAGTCCCCCGAAGCGCGCGGGCGTCTGTGACACGTGCGGCGGCGAGCTCTATCAGCGGGAGGACGACCGCGAGGACACCGTGCGAAACCGTCTCGAGGTCTACCGGCGACAGACGACGCCCCTGCTCGACTATTACCGTCAGCGCAATCTGCTCGCCACCGTGCCCGGCCAGGGACCGATCGCGGCCATCCGGGACGCGGTCCGGGCGGCCGTGGGGGCGGAACGGTGATCGTGCTCAAATCGGCGCGCGAGATCGCGCTCATGCGGCGAGCGGGCCACATCCTGGCCGATGTCGTGGAGCGCCTGCGCGCCTCCGTCCGTCCGGGGATGTCGACGCTCGACATCGACGAGGACGTCGAGGCGTACATTCACCGCGAGGGCGCCGCGCCGGCCTTCAAGGGCTATCGCGGCTTCCCGGCGACGGTCTGCGTCTCGATCAACGAGGAAGTCGTGCACGGTATCCCGTCGCCCCGGCGCAAGATCCGTGAGGGAGACATCGTCGGCCTCGACCTCGGGTGCATCGTCGAGGGGTACTACGCGGACTGCGCGTTCACTCTGCCGGTCGGCCCGGTGCCGGCGGCCGTGCAGAAGCTGCTGGACGTCACGCGCGAGAGCCTGGATTGGGCCATCCAGGAGTGCCGGCCGGAGCGGCGGCTGTCGGACGTGTCGCACGCCGTCCAATCGCACGTCGAGGCGCACGGATTCTCGATCGTGCGCGCGTTCGTCGGCCACGGCATCGGGCGGGCGCTGCACGAGGAGCCCCAGATCCCCAACTTCGGGGATCCGGGCCGGGGCCCGCAGCTCCGTGCCGGGATGGTGCTGGCGATCGAACCGATGGTCACGATGGGGAGCTGGGAGGTCAGGATCCTGGACGACGGCTGGACGGCGGTGACGCAGGACGGGAGCCTGGCGGCACACTTCGAGCACACCGTGGCGGTGACCGAGAACGGCCCCGAGGTGCTGACGAGCCGGACCGGCCAATCGGCGCGGACGACGCCCGCGAGTCGAGGGTAATGCCTAAAGAAGACGCGATCGAGGTCGAGGGAATGGTGGTCGAGCCGCTGCCCAACGCGATGTTCAGGGTCGAGCTCGAGAACGGGCACAAGGTGCTCGCGCACGTCAGCGGGAAGATGAGGATGAACTTCATCCGCATCCTGCCCGGCGATCGCGTGAAGGTCGAGTTGTCACCGTACGACCTCACCCGGGGCCGGATTACCTACCGGTTCAAGTAGCGAGATGGGGACGAACGAGCGATGAAAGTGCGCCCGTCGATCAAGGTGCGCTGCGAGCATTGCAAGATCGTCAAGCGTCGCGGCGTGACGCGGATCATCTGCAAGAACCCGCGGCACAAGGCGCGACAGGGCTGAACGCGCGGAGGGACCTATGGCACGAGTGGCGGGCGTGGATCTACCTCGGGAGAAGCGGGGCGAAGTCGCGGTCACGTACATCTACGGGCTCGGGCGGCCCACGGGGCGGCGTATTCTTCTTCGGGCCAACGTCGATCCCAGCAAGCGGGTGAAGGCGTGGACGGACGACGAGGTCAACCGGATCCGCGAGCTCATCGAGCGCGAGCTCAAGGTCGAAGGCGACCTGCGCCGCGACGTGTCGATGAACGTGAAGCGGCTCATGGACATCGGCTCGTACCGAGGCATTCGGCACCGACGCGGGCTTCCGGTGCGGGGTCAGCGCACGCATACGAACGCCCGGACCCGGAAGGGTAAGAAGCGTGGCGTGATGATCAAGAAGAAGGTGGCCGCGTCGCCGGCGCCCGCGGCCGCGCCGGCGGCGGCAGCGCCAAAGAAAGCAGGAGCGTAAGGCATGGCCGAGGAAGCGAAACCGGCACCACGGAAAAAGGGCGGCAAGAAGCGCGAGCGGCGCGAGGTGCGCACCGGCATCGCCCACATCCAGGCGACGTTCAACAACACGATCGTGACGCTCACCGACCGCATGGGAAACGTCGTGTCCTGGTCGAGCGCCGGGAGCGCGGGGTTCAAGGGCTCGCGCAAGAGCACGCCCTTCGCCGCCCAGACGGCCTCCGAGCTCGCTGCGCGCAAGGCGATGGAATACGGGCTCAAGCAGGTCGAAGTCTTCGTGCGCGGCCCCGGGGCCGGGCGCGAGGCGGCCATCCGCTCGCTGCAGGCCGCGGGCCTGGAGATCACCTCGATCCGTGACGTGACGCCGATCCCGCACGACGGGTGCCGCCCGCCGAAGCGGCGGCGGGTCTAGGAGGCGGCGATGGCGCGGTATCGCGACGCGAAGTGCCGGCTGTGCCGACGTGAAGGGCAGAAGCTATTCTTGAAGGGCGCCCGCTGCTTCACCGACAAGTGCGCGATCGAGCGGCGGAACTACCCGCCGGGCCAGCACGGGCTCAACCGCGGTAAGCTGACCGCCTACGGCGTCCAGCTCCGCGAGAAGCAGAAGGCCAAACGGATCTACGGTGTACTCGAGAGCCAGTTCCGCAAGTACTTCCAGTGGGCGGAAGCCGAGAAGGGCGTCACCGGCGAGAACCTCCTGCGGCTCCTTGAGCTGCGCCTCGACAACGTTGTGCACCGGCTCGGATTCGCCGCCTCGCGCCGGGAAGGGCGGCAGATGGTGGCGCACGGCCACTTCCAGGTCAACGGCCGGAAGGTGTCGATCCCGTCGCTCCTCGTGAAGGTCGGCGACGCGGTCCAGCTCCGGCCCACGTCCAAGATGCAGGCGCGGATCGACGACAACGTCAATGCCGGCCGCGGTCAGGTGCCGCAGTGGCTGGATCTCGACTCGAACGAGAAGAAGGGCGTCGTCCGGAGCCTGCCGCTGCGTGACGATATCCAGATCCCCGTCGCCGAACAGCTCATCGTCGAGCTGTACAGCAAGTAAGGAAGGCCATGCCACGGATTCCGTTCCAGAAGCCGAAGAAGGTCGAGTGGGAGATCCTGAGCGACCAGTACGGGCGGCTCATCGCCGAGCCTTTCGAGAAGGGCTACGCGCTCACCGTCGGGAACTCGCTCCGGCGGACCCTGCTCGCCGTCGTGCCGGGCGCGGCGGTGTCCTGGGTGCGGATCGACGGTGTCAGGAGCGCGGAGACCAAGATTCCGGGCGTCAAGGAGACCACCGTCGACGTCCTGCTCAATCTCAAGAAGCTCGCGATCCAGGTTCCGTCGGGAGAGCCCAAGGTTCTCCGGATCGAGGTGAGCGGGCCGAAGACCGTCACGGGCGCGGACGTCCCCGAGACCGATGTCGAGGTGGTGAACCCGGAGATTCACCTCTTCACCATCGAGTCCACCGCCCGCGTGACGATGGAGCTCGGCGTCGGCATCGGTCGCGGCTACGAGGCGGTCGACCGTGCGACGATCGCCGTCCCGGCCGGGGCGCTGGCGCTCGACGCCGCGTATTCGCCCATCACGAAGGTGGCGTACAACGTCGAGATGTCACGACTCGGGAAGATCACCGACTATGAAAAGCTGTCGGTCGAGGTCTGGACGAACGGCTCCGTGAGCCCCGACGACGCATTCACGCGTGCCTCCACCTACCTCAAGGACCACTTTCACCCGCTGGCGGCCGGCGTGCCGCGCGAGGACGAGGAGGCGGAGGGCGAGAGCGGGGAAGCGTTCCTGCGCGATGCTCTGGCCAAGACGCTCGAGGAGCTGGCGCTCCCGGCGCGCGCCATCAACGCGCTGAAGAACGCCGAGCTGAACCTGGTGGTGGACCTGGTCCAGAAGAACGAGGCCGACCTCGAGCACGTGAAGAACCTCGGCGAGAAGTCGATCGACGAGATCAAGACGGCGCTCGCCGCGCTCGGTTTGTCGCTCGGCATGCGGATCGATCCGAACGTCCTGGGGGCCCTGGGGCGCGGCGGCGCGGTGCGATGAGGCACCGCAACGACGGCTACAAGCTCGGCCGCGTCACGCAGCACCGCTGGGCGCTGTTCCGCAACCTTCTCGTCGCGCTGTTCCGGCACGAGCGCATCACCACGACCGAGGCGAAGGCGAAGGCGATGCGCGGCCTCGCGGACCACATGGTCACCCTGGCCAAGCGCGAGAGCCTCCACGCGCGCCGCCAGGTCCTGTCGATGGTTCCCGACACCGAGGTGGTGGGCCGGCTCTTCGACACGATCGCCGCGCGATTCGCCGACCGGAACGGCGGCTACACCCGGATCATCAAGACCGGCCCGCGTCCCGGCGACGGCGCGCCCATGGTGTTCCTCGAGCTGGTCGATCGCGCGGAGACGCCGAAGGACACGGAGAAGAAAGCCGAGAGGAAGGAGCGGGCGCCCCGACGTGAGGCCGGCGCCACCGGCCGGCGGAAGAGGAAAGAAAAGGCCGCCGCCGCGTCCGCATAGCGGACAGGCAGGGCGCGCCTCATCCTCGATGAAGTATTTGGTGTAGCGCAGATCGTCGGGCCTGTCGGCGCCGAAGAACCCGAGTAGCGAGCCTCCCGGCCCCAGCACGTCCCAACGTCGGATCGAGAGATCTACCAGCTGAAACGGGAGACGAACTCCGAACGCCTGCCGCTTTCTGACCGGCGTTCACCGCGACTCAGACGCGGACAAGCTCGCCGTTCGCGGCAGCCGCCGCCGCGGGCATCGGCGCCTTCGCTTCGAGTTTGAGTCCTCCGGCCGCCCGGTCCGTCGCGGCCGATTCCTCCTTGCGTTGCATGTCGATGCTGCCGCGGAAGTGCGATCCATCGGCGATCGCGACTCTTGGAGCCACGATATCCCCTTCGACTGATCCGTTCTCCCGAACGTCCACCCTCTCGGTCGCGGTGATATTACCCGTCACGTGCCCCAACACGACGATAACCTTGGCGGTGACTTGCGCCTTGATGTGCCCGTTCGATCCGATCGTCAGCACGTGGTCCCGAAGCTCGATCTTGCCTTCGACTTGGCCGTCGATCGTGAGGTCCTCGCTGCCGCTCAGCTCGCCGTTGATGACGATACTCTTCCCGATGCTCGCCAGCTCTTTGTGCATAAGCCGTTGTTCCCCCCATGACTGATCAACGCCATCAGGCGACACTGATGGGCGGGAGGGTGTCTGCGCCGTGTTGGCCGGGACACCCGGCCGTAGCGGCTCCTCTCGCTTCCACATCGGCTTCACCTCCGTATGGGCCAGCGCGTCTCTGGCTGGAGTCCATCAGAGCCACCGACCACGAGCCTGAATGAGGCGCGGTGAGTATAGGAGCCGGTCGGTCGCCGAAGCAAGTACCGTGTGAAGCCACCGGCTCGTGATCGAGGCGCCCACTCGGAAGACGACGAATCCCGCCGATCGTGCGCCGTTTCCTGGACCAGAGGCGCTGGCTCGAGAATGATCGGCTTGCCTAGGGACTTACCAGCTCTCTCGACCCAGCCGGTGCGGAAACTACTGATATTCCTGGACATTAATTCCGGTATCAGTCTTGCCCTGGAATCGTTACGTGGAAGGCTCCGGTCAGGTGTCGCGAACTCCACAGCCCCGTCGTCCCGGGCGCCGGTCCGTAGCGGCGCCATGTGCGCCCCTCATCGCACAGTGGCTACGCGAGGATCCCGACCTCTCGGGCGCCGAAATTCTTCGGCGTGTCCGCGCCACCGGGTATCGAGGTGGCAAGAGTGCGCTCTACGAACTGGTGAGGCGGCTCAGGGCGGGAATGCCCCAATGAAGAACGAGCGCCTTCGCCGGGGGTTGGGCATGCGCCTCAGCTCCAAGATCTTCCTCTCCTCTGCGCTCGTGATCGTCGTGCTCGCGGGTGTCAGCGCCATGAGCCTCGGCGCGGTGGGCCGTCTCGTGTCCGTCAACCGGGAGATCACGACCCGCACGATCCCCGCGCTGAGCCTCGCCGCGTCCGCCCGCGAGGCGATTCAACCGCTTCTGGGGCTCGAGGCGCGCGCGGTGGTGCTGGGCGACCGGCGCTATGCGGCGGCGTGGACCGAACTGGCGGCGGATGGCGGCGACCCGTGCGCGGGTCCTCGCGGCGCAGACCGAGGCCGCGCGCCTCGAGACACGCACGTGGACCGCGGTGCTCATCGCGCTGGGCGCGGCCGTCGGCCTGGCCCTGCTCGGGACGGCGATCATCGCCCGGCGGATGACGCGCTCCCTCGACCTGCTGTCCTCGGCCACGGAGGAGGTCGCCGCGAGTGCGTTCCGAGAGCCCATCGTGGTCGACAGCCGCGACGAGATCGGCGCGCTCGCGCGCTCGTTCAACTCGATGGCGAGCCAGCTGCGCCAGATGGAGGAGACGAAGCGGGAGTTCTTCGCCACCGTCTCCCACGAGTTCCGGTCGCCGCTCACCTCGATCCGCGGTGCCGTCGACCTCCTTCACGAGGGCGGCCCCGGCCCCCTCACGGAGAAGCAGGAGCGCCTGACCGACATCATCGCGAAGAGCTCGGAGCGGCTGCTCCGGCTCGCCAATCAGATCCTCGAGATGTCGCGCCTGCGCGCGGGGCTCGTGGAGCTCGAGCGGACGCCGCTCGACCTCGCGAGGCTCGTGGACCGCGCCGTCGAGGAGCTTCACCCGCAGGCCGAAGAGTCCGGTGTCGCCCTGGAGCGCGAGCGCTACGGGGCGCACTTCGCGTACCTCGGCGACGAGGAACGGCTTTACCAGCTCGTGGTCAACCTCGGCGCCAACGCGATCCGCTTTACCCCGCGTGGCGGGCGTGTCGTAGTTCGGGTCATCGACGCGAGCCCGGAGTTCGAGCTCCAGGTCGAGGACACTGGCGTAGGCATCCCCGCTGATTCCCTGCCGGACATCTTCGACCCCTACCGGCAGGCACACCGAGATCGCGGCGGCACCGGCCTGGGCCTGGCGATCGTGCGGGGCATCGCGAGCGCCCACGGAGGTCGAGTGACCGCCGAGTCGCGCGAAGGCAAGGGCAGCCGCTTCACCGTCCTCCTACCGCGCTCGTGAGTGTGCGCTCGTCGTGCTTGCCGCCCTGCTTGCCCTTGCCGCGGTGCTCGAACCTCGGCCCGTCCATCCTCTTCGCGTGACCGGGCGGGATTCGGTAGTAGGTGACTGGCACCGCGAGCACGGGCTGCGGCACCCGCGCCTGCACCACGTGCGTCCAGGGCCCCCCGTGCGAGGAGGCGATGAACCAGGCGCCCTCATGGAATCGGTAGTAGGTGGGGTCGGCCCGAACACGGCAACGCGGGAGCGCCTCCGGAGAAGGCGCCCCTCGTTGCCGTGTTCGCGCCGGGCGGGCTATTTCAGATTCTGGCGGAAGTGGGCAAGCGTGCGCCGCCAGGCGTCGGTCGCGCCAGCCTGGTTATAGACGTCCGGTCGCTCGTCGTTGAAGAAGCCGTGATCCACGTTCGGGTAAATGTGGATCTCCGACTGCTTGCCCGCCTTCTTGATGGCCGCGTCCGTGTCCTTGGCAACCTGAGGCGTCACGAACCCGTCCTTCTCCGCGAAGAGGCCGAGAACGGGGCCCGAGAGCTTCGAGTAGTCGGGCTTCACGTTCGGATGGATCCCGTAGAAGTTGATGCAGGCTCCGACCGAGGGATTGAGCGTGGCGGCATAGAGGGCGAGCTGACCACCCATGCAGAAGCCCACGGCGCCGATCTTCTTTGCTGACGACTGGCCCAGGAGATACGTCGCGGCGCCTCTCAGATCGCGCTCCGCCTGCGAAATGTTCAGCGCCATGAAGAGCTTGCCGGCGCCGTCGGGCTCGCTGGCGCTCTTGCCATGGTACATGTCCGGGGCGAGCGCCGTGAACCCCTCGGCGGCGAAGCGGTCGCAAACGTTCTTGATGTGTCCGACGAGACCCCACCACTCCTGGAGTACCAACACGCCCGGGCCCTTGCCTGAAGCGGGCGTCGCCAGATACCCCGCCGTCTTGCTGCCGTTCGACGCGAACTCGACCATTGTTCCAGCCATGCTCAAGATCCTCCTTGGTTGGTGCCGGCGACCGGCACGATCTTCACCGCCACGACGCGCCGGGCGTCGGCCTCGAGCACGGTGATCGAATAGCCCGGGACCTGGAACACCTCGCCCGGCCGGGGGATCCGGTGCAGCGTCGCGAGCACGAGCCCCGCGACGGTCTCGTAGTCGCGCTTGGGAAGGGTCCAGTCGAACGCCTCGTTCAGCTCGTCGATGTTCGCGCGCGCGGTGACCCGATAGCTCCCGTCGGGCAGCCGCTCCGCCACCGCCGGCGTCCGCTCGTGCTCGTCGTGGATGTCGCCCACGATCTCCTCGAGGATGTCCTCGAGCGTCACGACGCCGGTGGAGCCGCCGTACTCGTCCACGACCACGGCCATGTGGGTGCGGTTGCGCTGCATCTCGCGAAGCAGGTCGTCGATGCGCTTGGTTTCCGGCACATAATACGGCGGGCGCTTCAGCTCGTCCAGGATCCTCACCAGCGCGCCGCGGCTCAGGAGGTCCTTCACGCCGACCACGCCCACGATGTTGGTCTCGCGCCGCCGGTAGATCGGGATCCGTGAGAACCCGCGTTCCAGGACGCACGCGATGGCATCCCGGGGTGTCGCTGTGTCGGGGAGCGTGGCGATCTCGACCAGCGGCACCATGACCTCGCGCACGGTGGTGTCGCCGAGGTCGAAGATCTTGTCGATCAGCTGAGCCTCGTGGGTCGTCACGTCCGCCTCGTCGGGCTCCATCTGGAGCAGCGCCTTGAGCTCCTCGCGCGAGACGAACGCGCGCATGTCGATCTGGCGCCCGCCGAAGGTTCGCAGGATCGCGCCGACGACGAGGTTCGCGAACGCCACGAACGGCACCAGCAGCCTCGCCGCCCAGGTGAGCGGCCGATAGAGTGTCAGGATCAGGCTCGTCGCCCACTCCCGCGCGATGGCCTTCGGGATGATCTCGCCGAAGACGAGCATCGCCGGGGTCAGGAGGATCGTCGCCACCAGCGGCGCCCACGCCCCCAGCGCGGGCAAGAGACTCCACGTCACCGCCGAGCCGGCCACGATGTGGGCCATCGTCACCCCGATCATCGCCGTCGAGAGCGCGCGCTCGGGCTGGCGAAACGCCTCGAGGTAGAGCGCGGCGGTGGCGCTGCCCTCCTCGGCCAGGTGCCGCAGGCGCAGCCGGTTGGCGGCGATGAACGCCATCTCCGCCGCCGAGAAGAACATCGTGAGCAGGAGACACAGCCCGGCGAGCCAGAGGAGGCTCACGCGGCCGCCTCCTTCGGGGCGGGCTTCTTGAGCGAGACGAGCACCTCGAGAATTCGCGTCCGCTCCACCTTCTCCACCGTCAACCACAGCTCGGGCGTTTCAAAGCGCTCGGCCCGCCGCGGCACGCGCCCGAAGAGGTCGAGCACCCAGCCGCCGACGGTGTCGTAGCCCTCGTTGGAGATCTTGAGCCCGGTAACGGCGTTGAGCTCCTCGAGCGGCAGCTTGCCGGCCACCCGGAAGGTCTTCGCGTCCACCCGCTGGATCAGGCGCTCGGGCTTGTCGTACTCGTCGGAGATCTCACCCACCAGCTCCTCCAGGAGATCCTCCAGGGTGACGAGGCCGGCGGTGCCCCCGTACTCGTCCACCACGATCGCCATGTGGAGCCGCTTGGCCTGGAACTCCTGGAGCAGCATGTCCGCGCGCTTGGACTCCGGCACGAAGTACGGTGGGTGCAGGTGGGCGCGGAGATCGAAGCCGGCCGGCAACCCTTCCATGTGGGGCAGCAGGTCCTTCGTGTAGAGGATGCCCACGATGACATCGAGCGAGCCCTCGTACACCGGCACGCGCGAATGCAAGTGCTCGCGGAGCGCCGGCAGGATCTCCGCCGCCGGCGTCTCGACATCGAGGCACACCATGTCGGGGCGCGGCACCATGACTGATCGGACGAGGGTGTCCTCCAGCTCGAACACTTTGTGGATCATCTCGCGCTCTTCACGTTCGACGACGCCCTCGCTCGCGCCGACGTCGACGAGTGTCCTCAGCTCCTCCTCGCTGAGCATCACCTGCTCCACGCGTTCGCGGCCGATAAGCCCCACTGTCAGCGCCGTCAGTCCCGCGAGGGCGGCACGCACGGGCGTCAGGAGTACGCCGAGCCACGCCACCGGCCGGCCGGCGAAGGCCAGAAACCGTTCCGGGTACTTGACGGCGAGCGTCATCGGCAGGACTTCGCCGAAGGTCGTGAGGACGAAGATCAACACGACCATTTCGACGAACACCCCCCAGCTCGGGCCGAACAGACTGTCGGCGATCGTCGCGGCAATCGCAGCGGCCCCGATGTTGATCACCGTGATGCCGACCAGAAGCGTGACGAGCAGCTCGTGCGGGCGCTCGATGAGCGGCTTCGACGCGCTGCTGGCTTCGCCCTTCGAGGTGACTTGTCTGAGCCTGGCGCGGCCCAGGGAGAAGTACGCGGCCTCGGCGCCGGTGAGAATCGCGGAGCAGACGATGAGGATGCCGAGGGCCAGGAACCGTAGACCAAGGTTGTCAGGCATGGGCGCGTCCCGTCACGAAGTGCTCGAACCCGGCGCGGACGGGGACAGCGCGCCCGCCGGCGTCGAGGTACCGGATCCCATCGGCGGCGGCCGTCATCTCGCCCACCGCGCTGAGCCGCGTCCCGGTGGTACCCGCGAGGCCCTCGGCCAGGCGCTCGATCGCCTCGGGCGCGCAGGTGAAGAGCAGCTCGTAATCCTCGCCGCCACCGGTGGCCCAGGCTAACGCCTCGCGATCGAGCGCCCGCGCGACCGCGTGCACCGCGGCGTCCACGGGGAGCCGTGCGAGCTCCACACGCGCACCGAGCCCGCTCTCCTCGCAAAGGTGGCCGAGGTCGGTCGCGAGACCGTCGGAGAGATCGATCATCGACGTGACCCCGCCGGCGTCGGCGAGCCACTGTCCCTCACGTGTCCGTGGCCGGGGCCTCAGGTGCGCGGTCGTCACGTCGGCCGCCGCGGCGGCTGCCACGCCTCGAGGGGCCGGGGGCGCCTCGAGGAGCGCAAGCCCGGCTGCGGAGCGCCCGAGCGTCCCAGTGACGGCGATCACGTCCCCGGCGCGCGCCGTGGACCGGGTGAGCGGTGCCCGGGCCGCCTCGCCGAGCAGCGTCACGTTGACGATCCAGCCGCCGGGCGATGCCGCGGTGTCCCCGCCGACGATCGCCACGTCGTGCTCCGACGCGAGCGCCTGGACGCCCCCGTAGAAGGCCTCGGCCTCATCGAGACCAACGGCCTCAGGACAGGCGAGCGCGATCAGCGCCCACCGGGGCCGGCCGCCCATCGCAGCGATATCGGAGAGGTTCACGGCGAGCGATTTCCAGCCGATGTCGTTGGGAGTAGCCCAGCGGCGCCGGAAGTGCACGTCTTCGATGAGCAGGTCGGTCGTCGCCAGAAGCAGGCTTCCGGCGTCCGGCTCGAGGACCGCGCAGTCATCGCCGATTCCAACCCGGACCCCTGGCGCTCTCCGGACCGCCCGCCGGATGATCTCGATCAGGCGCCGCTCGGTCGCAGGCGACGCGCTCATCCGGGACCGCTGAGGAAGTTTCTCAGAAGCTGCTTTCCCTCGACCGTCAGGATCGACTCGGGATGGAACTGGACGCCCTCGACGGGGTCGCGCCGGTGGCGTAGGCCCATGATCTCTCCGTCCTCAGCCCACGCTGTTACCTCCAGCGCGTCAGGGACCGTGTCGCGCAGGACGGCGAGCGAGTGGTAGCGCGTAGCAACGAAAGGGTTCCCGAGGCCTGCGAAGACGCCACGGCCGTCGTGGCGGATCGCCGAGGTCTTGCCGTGCATCTGGGTCTTCGCGCGCGCGACCGTGGCACCGTAGGCCTGACCGATCGCCTGGTGGCCGAGACAGACGCCGAGGATCGGCGTTGCGGGCCCGAGCCGGCGGATGACCTCGAGCGACACGCCCGCGTGGTCGGGATTGCCGGGTCCGGGAGAGATCACCACGCGCTCGGGCTTGAGCGCGGCGATCGCGTCGCAACTCACGGCGTCGTTGCGCACGACCTCCAGCGTCGCGCCCAGCTCGCCGAGGTACTGGACGAGGTTGTACGTAAAGGAGTCGTAGTTGTCGATGACGAGAATCATCGTTGCGACGTTCCCGAAGCCATCCGCAGCGCCAGGACCATGCCGCGCGCCTTCGAGCACGTCTCGAGCCACTCGGTCTTCGGATCGGAGTCGGCCACGATGCCGGCACCCACCTGGACGGAGGCGCGCCGGCCGTGACACACGACGGTGCGAATCGTAATGCAGGAGTCGAGGTTGCCCGAGTAGGACACGTAGCCGACGGCTCCGCCGTAGGGCCCCCGCTGGGTCGGCTCCAACTCGTCGATAATCTCCATCGCGCGGATCTTCGGCGCCCCGCTGAGCGTCCCGGCGGGGAAGCACGCCTGGAGCACGTCCAGCGCGTCGCTCCCGGGCTTGAGTTTGCCGGTCACGTGGCTGACGAGATGCATCACGTGGGAGTAGCGCTCGATTTCCATGAACTCGGTGACCTTGACCGACCCCAGCTCGGAGACGCGCCCGACGTCGTTCCTCCCGAGGTCGACGAGCATCACGTGCTCCGCACGCTCCTTCGGGTCGTGTCGGAGCCGCTCCTCGATCTCGCGGTCTTCGGTCTCGGTGGCGCCGCGCGGGTGGGTGCCGGCGATCGGACGCAGATCGACGCGATTGCCCTCGACCCGCACGAGCACCTCGGGAGACGAGCCCACGATGGACAGCGGGCCGAACCGGAGGAAGAACAGGTACGGCGACGGGTTGATCGTCCTCAGCGCCCTGTAGACCGTGAACGGATCGGCCGTGAGGCGGCAGTCGAGCCGACGCGACAGCACGACCTGGTAGGCGTCCCCAGCGGCGATGAGCTCCTTCGCCTGGTGGACGGCGTCGGTGAACTGCGCCTCGTTCATCGTCGAGGTGAAGCCCTCCTCGCCCTCGGCCAGGAGCGGCGCCGTCGACGGCAGGGCGAACGTGGACGGCGCCCGCGCCGGGCGCGCGAGCTTCGCGAGCGTCATCCCGATGCGGACGGCGGCCCGGTCGTAGGCGCGGTCGAGCGCCGCGGGATCGCGTCGGTCCACGACCGCATTGGCGATGACGAGCAGTCGGTGGCGAAGGTTGTCGAAGACGAGCAGCGTGTCGCTGAAGAGGAACATCGCGTCCGGCAGCCCGAGATCGTCGTTGGTGGTGCGCGGCAGCCGCTCCATGTGGTGAACCATGTCGTACGCGAGATAGCCGACGGCGCCGCCCTGGAACCTCGGCAGCCCCGGCACCGACACCGGCTGGAACTGCCGGAGGAGATCCCGCACCGCGACGATCGGATTGCCCTCCGGCAGCCGCTCGGTGCGGCCGCCCCGGCTGAGCGTAAGCCGGCCGTTCTTCGCGGTGAGGACCATCAGCGGATCGACGCCGAGGAACGAATAGCGCGCCCACACCTCGCCGCCCTCGACGGACTCGAGCAGGAACGAGTACGGGCCCGGGCGCAGGCGCAGATAGGCGGAGAGCGGCGTGTCGAGGTCGGCGGGCAACTCGGCGAACACGGGCACAAGGTTGCCCTGCGCCGCGAGAGCCCGGAACTCGTCACGACTCGGGGAGAGTGACGGGATGCCTGTGCCGGAGGTGCTGATGCGGTCCCCGCCGGGGGCGCGCTAGGCGAGAGCGTCCAGCTTTGCCTGGAGTTTCGCCCGGGGCACCGCGCCGATCACCTGGTCGGCGACTTTGCCGCCCTTCACGAACAGGATCGTCGGAATCGAGCGGATCCCGTAACGCGCGGCGAGCCCGGGGTTCTCGTCTACGTTGACCTTCGCGAGCGTCACCTTGCCCGCCGACCCCCTTGCGAGGTCCTCCAGGAGGGGCGCGATGGCTCGGCAGGGCCCGCACCACTCCGCCCAGAAGTCCACCATCATGAGCCCGGGGTCACGGCTCAGCGCTTCGTCGAAATTCTGTTCGGTGAGGTGGACGGTCTCGATGTTTGCCATGTCGCGGTCTCCTCGATAAAAAGTCAACGCCCACGCTAACATGTGCCCCCCTCCGGTGCAAGAGCGCCCCCCCGGAAACCGAAGATATAGCTTGTCAGTTTGACATCTTGATCATGCTAGAGTCGGAGAACGGATATGGAAGTCGCAAAAATCCTCGTAGTTGATGACGAACCCTCGATCCTGAAGCTCCTGAAGGAAGCCCTGACTCAGTGGGGCTATCAGGTGGAGTGCGTCGGCACCGGAGCGGAAGCGCTCGAGGCGATCCGCACCGGGCTGTATGACGCCGCGATCACCGATATCCGTATGCCGGAGATGAGCGGCCTTGACCTCCTCCGAGAGATCAAGCGCCACGACGAATCGATCGAGGTCATCGTGATGACCGGCTACCCAACGATCTCCTCGGCGGTCGAGGCCCTCAAGGAGGGCGCGTACGACTACCTGTCCAAGCCGCTGATCCTGGACGAGCTGCGCCACCTCATGGCGCGCGTGACCGAGAAGCGGTTCCTGAAGGGCGAGGTCCAATCACTCCGCGTGCGCCTGGGCGAGGAGCTCACCGTCAACGAGCTGGTCGGCAACGCACCGCCGATGCAGCGCGTGAAGGAGATCATCAGCAAGGTCGCCACTACGGACTCGCCGGTGCTCATCGAGGGGGAGAGCGGCACCGGCAAGGAGCTGGTCGCCGCGGCAATCCACCGCCTCTCGGATCGCGCCAAGGGGCCCTTCATCCCGGTGAACTGCAGCGCCATCCCTGAGGACTTGCTCGAGTCGGAGTTTTTCGGTCACGTTCGCGGAGCCTTCTCGGGCGCGGTGTCGGATGCGCTCGGCCTCTTCCGCGGTGCCCACGAGGGCACGATCTTCCTGGACGAAATCGCCGAGCTGTCGCCGGGCCTCCAGGTGAAGCTCCTTCGAGTCCTGCAGGAGATGCTGGTGCGCCCGGTCGGCTCGACGAAGACGCATTCGGTCGACGTGCGCGTCATCGCCGCGACGAACCGTGATCTCGACCGCTCGATCGCCGACGGGCGCTTCCGCCAGGACCTCTACTATCGGCTGAACGTGGTCCGCGTGAGCCTGCCGCCGCTGCGCGCCCGGCGCGAGGACATTCCAGCGCTCGTGAACCATTTTCTGCGCCGCTATAACCGGCGCTTCAGGCGGGACGTGAAGGGCATCACGCCGGACGCGCTGGCCACCCTCGCCGGGCACGATTTCCCCGGCAATGTGCGCGAGCTCGAGAACGTCATCGAGCGTGCCTTCGCTATGGGCGCGCGCGAGCAGATCACCCTCGCTGATCTTCCGGTCCTCGGCACCGCCTCGGTGCCCTCAGCGTCCGTTCCACAGAGCGGCACGGTTCCCCGCCTCGCCGACGTCGAAAAGGACCTCATCCTGCGCGCGCTCGCCTTCTACAAGGACGACAAGGAGGCGGCCGCGAGCGCTCTCGGCATCTCTCGCCGGACGATCTACCGGCGTCTCAAGGAGTACGGCATGCTCTAAAAAGGCACACGGTTGCCGAACTGACACCCACCTCCGTCATTCGTCAGAGAAAGCCCCTGATCTTTCAACCCCTTTTGGTTGGCACCCATGGTGCAAATCCTTGGGGCCATGTACGCAACCATCCCTGTCGAAACCGCGTCGAAGACTCTCCAGATCGGTATCGGATTCGCCTCGCATCAGGACGCGATTTGGGCCGCCGTACGCGCGACTGCAATGGCGCGCTCAGGACTTCACGGGACCTCACCTGATCTCGTGCTCCTCGTCACCGCGGGCGTGCCCGCCCAGGACGTCGTCCCGATGATCCGGGGCGTGCTCGGACCCGTCGGCGTCGCGGGTGGCGCTACCTCCGCGATCCTCACTCACAACGGCGCTGTCACGGCCGGGGCTCTCGTCGTCTGCCTGACCAACAGCGAGGGGGCCGTGAGCGGTGTCGCCGCCGCGGGCGGCCGCGATCTGACCGAGGCGGGGCAAGGAGCGGCTCGGCTCATCCTCGCCGGCTGGCCGTTCAGGATGCGGTATCCACGGGGCCTCGGCCTCGCGTTCGTGAAGCCTGGCTTTGGAACGCCCGCCGAGGCCTTCCTGCAGCCGTGGCGCGTTCTGATGGGGCCCAAGATGCGGACGGTCTGCAGTGTCCTCTCGTCGCCCGTGGTGTACGGCGCCTCATCCAGCGAGCCGCTTGCCAGCGCCGCGTGCCTCGAGGCCGCCTACTCTACCGGGCTTGGTTACGCCCAAGGCTTCGAGCCGCGCTCGGCGCCGGACCTCGAGACCCTCATCCAGGGGTCGGTCGACGCGACGCGGACGGCCCTCAAGCGACTCGAAGGCGACGGTGCGCGGCTGGTCCTCGTGATCGAGTCGAGCGCGCGTCATCAGGCGCTCGGCCGCGCGGCCGCCGAAGAGTGGTCCGCGATCAAGAGCGAGATCGACTCTCGTACACCCTGCGTCGGCTGGCTCTGCGACCACGTGGCGGGGTACGGACGGGGCGTTCGTCCGGTCGATGCGTACGGCTCCCTCGTCGTCGTGGCCCTCGGCGACGCCCCCCGGCGCTGAGAAGTCTAGTTCCCCTCGATCTCCCGACAAGCACCTAGCGTCCCGTCCGCGAAGTTTTGTTTACGATCACGCGCCACCGGAGGTGACGGGCGGGTGCGGTAGGGGGCGATGGGATCCGTTCCCGCCTCGCCCCATGCGGACGCGATGCCCGGATGGAGCCCAGCCGCAACCAAGCAGCGAGCGCGCGCCGCGTGGTCCCATCGCCCCCTACCGCACCCGCCCGTCGCCTCCGCCTGCGGCGAAGGCCTTAACATGACTTCCGGGACGGGACACTAGCTGCCGCAGATCTGCCTCACGTCGTTCCATTCCCGGTCCGGCAGCAGCGGCCGGGATCGGTGTGAAATGGATGCCGCCAGGCGCTTGAGGCTCTCGATCCGGTCCGCTGCGAGTGGGTGCGAATCGAGATAGTGCGCCGAGGACGGCAGGCCTCGCTCCCCAACGCGCAGCGCTTCGAAGAAGGCGATCATCCCTCGAGGATCGACGTC
>WNGA01002428.1_pt1 | contig 28480 bp, 28 predicted proteins | sample 5400061 | NCBI WGS metagenome assembly WNGA01 (sample SAMN13153366, study PRJNA577476) | soil metagenome | isolation source: 100 cm soil or saprolite under grassland replicate 2 | place: USA:California | collected 2016-06-15
GGATCTGCACCGTCCCGTTGGTCATCACGGTGATCCCGGCGACGATGATCGCCAACACGAAGGCGACGTTGACCACGGTCAACGACTTACTGGTGATCGCCTGGACCTGCGGCAGGATCGTCACGTCCGGGGTGTTGAACGCGGTGCCGGCGAGCAGTTTCCACAGCGCCTTGATCGCTTCAAGGACGATGCCGAGCAGCCACAGCAGCATCTGGGTGCCGAACCAGCCGACCATGTCAGGCGCCCAGGATGTTCTTGAGGATGGTCAGGATGATCGGGGCGAGTAGCGCCAGCCCATAGCCGATCCCGGCGGACTTCAGCGAGCCTTTCGCGCGCTCGACCTCTGCGGGGTCACCGCCGGCCATCAGGTAACGGGCGCCGCCGATGGTCAGGAACAGGGTGGCGACCGCGGCGATGATGCCGGTGATCCAGGTCGTCATGTTGCCGATGACCGTGGGCAGGTCGGCGACCGCCAGGGGCATCGGGTCGGCGGCGTACGCCGCGGCTGCGGCCGTGGCCACCGTGGCGCTGGCCGCGATGGTGATCACGGCCAGGCGGATGAGGTTGCGGTACATGGGTGCTCACACCTCCCGTCCCAGCGGCTGGGGCATGTGCGAATGGATGGGAGGCGTCACCGCGGAAAGGGGCGGGGCCGTGGGAGCCTTGCTCCTTCACAGATCCGAGTGGGTGGGTGAACACGGCCATCTCTCGGCCGGCCCCGCCCTTGCCCCGGTGGCGCGGGGAACCGCGAGCGACCCGGCCGTCGTGCGGCGTGTCTGTGGCGATTCCTTGCCCACCAAGGGCTCCGGTTGGGTACCCAACTCAGCACCCGCGCCAGCGGCGGCACCCAACCGGCACCCAACTGACCCAACTGGCACGCACGGGGCCGTCCGGGCAGGCGGGCGCCGACGCCCGCCGGGATCCCCGGGGTATCGGCGCGACGACGGCCGCGGCACAGGCTGCGGTCGCTAACCACGCTCAGCCAGGCCCTCGCTCGGACACGCGGAAGGCCCGGAGACGCAAAAAGCGGGCGACGACCCTGGGATTGGTCGTCGCCCCGCTGGATGTTGGTCCTGGGCGTGGATGTCTGTCCAATGTGGCCGGAGGGGGCCAGCACGCCGTGGCGAAGGGCCCGCTGGTGGTCCGCATCGTGTGCTGGGCGGTGCTGCTTGCATCGTTCCCGGTAGCCGCGGTCGCCGGTCCGGCGTCAGCCAGCCGTCTTGAGGCATCAGGGTCGGTGTGGCTGGCCGCGCCACGTGCGGCGCGACGGGAAGCGGCGCGGATGCAGCCGCGACGCCGCACCGGGTGTGATGCTGGCGCGAGTCGGGTCCGACGATGACGCGCCGGAGGACCTCAGGTGTCCAGCGCCGTGAACACGTTGTCGGCCATGTCGTTCCACTGCACGCTGAGCAGGTCGCCATCGCCGTAAAACGCGATTCCCGCGCCGCTGAAGTCGTCCAGGAACGCCCACACCTCCGGGTGCGGCTGGGCGGGGCACAGCAGCAGGCTCCACTCGGCGGCGTGCAGCACGATCACGACGACGCGTCCCCGGGCGTTGCGACCGATACGCACCGCGTCGGCGGGCAGGTTCGCAGCGAGCGCCGACGCGTCCCGAACGACGCCCCGGACGATCTCGCGGACCGCAGGAATCTGGTGCAGCCGCAGCCGCATGTCAACGCCGAGGTCCGGCCAGGTCCCTGCCCGGCTGGCCTCGGTGATCTCGCGTGCCATCCGGTTGGCCTCGGCCTGGCGGGCGCGTTGGGTCGGCGTGACGGATTCGACGGTCACGGTGGCCGGTCGCACGATCGTCACCGGGAACGGCCCCGGTCGGCGACGTAGACGCCGCTTTGGCCCGCGGGCTGTCTGGCCGCCTGCCGCTGTGCCCGTCTGGCCGATGTTTGTCATGATCGGCTCCTTGGCCGCCCGGTAGGCCGGCACCGCACGGGTGCCGACCCGCCGTCGTTGAGGGAGGCGGAGGGTTCGTTGACGCATCTGCGATCGCGGCGGGTCGTCCGCGGAACCAGCGGGACCCAGTCGACCTCCCCTGCGCGGATCGCTGCCGCCAGACGCTTCTCGGCTCTCCGGCGCCAGGCGGCGGCGAGGGGGACGCTGACGCCGAGCTTGTCGGCCACCACCGACAACGCGACCTCGTCCAGGCGGGTGGCGGAGATCAACAGACACTCGTCCGGGTCGATGATCGCGGCGGCCACCGCCCGCGTCAGGACCCAGTCGGGATGGTCCCACGGCTGCTGCGGCGGCAGTGACCAGGTGACGTGCACCCGAATCGCGTCGCTCTCCTCCTGCCGTTCCCGCGCGTGCTTGACCGCGCGGGCCCCGGCGTCGATGAGCTTGCCGGCGATGCGGGACTCGGTCAGGTCGACGCTGCGCAGCCGGTCCACGAACCCGGTCAGCAACTCCCCGTCCCGGTCGCTGGAGTCGCCGTGCCAGCCCTTGGCCAGCAGGCCCGCCATCCGCCGCAGCCCCGGCATCGCGATACCGACCGCGGCAACCACCCAGGCCGGGCCGTCGCGGCGGGCCCGCACCACGAGTTCGCGCCACACCGCGTCACGGACCGGGCGTGGTGTGGCGTCGTCGATGAGCACGCTTTTCAGCTCATCCAGCGGCAGGATCCGCTGCGGCAAGCCAGGAAAGGCGCGCCCGTCGAACGCGAGCGGCGCAGGTGGACAGACGAGCAGGTCAAAGGCGCGTTGCGCGGCGTCCAACGGCGTGGCCGGCCACGGCTTGCTCGTGGGCTTGGTCATGCGTGCTCCCCGTGTCGAGCTGGTGCGCCACCCCGACTTGTAGCCGGACGGCGCGGATCGCCTCCCATGGGCGCACACGAACCCAACGGGTTGGCCAACCAGCGACCACCCAACCCGATCATGGACATACCTCACGGCGTGACCTGCAGTTGGGTTTGTTGGGCCAGCTCAGACCCGTCCCGGCGATCGGCGGCGCGGCTCCGGACCGCCGTGAGCGCCTCGTTCAGGCTGGTCACCCAACGGGCTGTGTTTGGGCAGCTCAGCCCCTGTTGGTTGGGTCAGTTGGGTAGCGGCTACCCAACTGGGGCCCGCCAGCAGGGCGCGCGAGGGGTCCATCCGGCTATGCGGCGTCGCCGCAGGATCAGCTCAGCCGGACGTGTTCGGGCCAGGCGACCGTTCTCTCGCCGGTACGGCTGTTGACCGTGGGGAAAGTGGCGGTCGAGGTATGCCGGCTGGTGGCCCGCACCAACGGCAGACTGGTGCCGTGCCTAGCGCTGATCGTGTCAGCCTGACTCCCGAAGGTCTGGCCCTGCCCGCAGTCGATCACCTCTCGAACAGCGGGACGCTCAACGTCCTCCTGGATCGGACCTTGTCGGGGCTTCCTCCGGGCCTCCCACCGGATCGGACGATGGTCGGCCTGTTCATGAACTTCTCCCGGTTGACCGACAAGGCGCTCCGCGAGTACGACGCCGCCCGCGCCGAGCTGCTGCGTTTCGTTTCGCTGCGCGACGGACTACGCACCAGCCCCTACCTACGCGCGATCGACCACATGGAGAACTGCGTCAGCGCGACCCATCGGGCGGTACTGAACGCGCGAGCACTCCAAACCAACCAGATTGGCCGAGCCGGGCCGCGCCTGACCCAACGGCAAGAGCAGCGACTGGCCTACCTGCGCAACGCCGTGGAGCACTCCGACGAGAAGTTGCTGGGGAAGCAGAAGTTCAAGAACAGCCCGCCGTTCGACAAGGTCGACCCGTACTCACTCCGGCTGGCGAACACCTCAATGGTCATCGGCAAGAACGTGTTGACGTACAAGGAACTTGTGTCAGCGATGACCAAGTGCCACAAGACGATCGAGGTGATCCGAGGGGTGGGCACTGGCACGCCCGGGCCGAACTTCCCCAACGCCAAGCTACGCACCGACCCAGGAAGCCCGGTCGTCGGCACCGGACAACAATGGCGAGCGTCCGACTATCTCAATGAGCTGAGTCGGCTGGTGGTTACCCACTCCTGACCGATCCGTTCCCTCGCGGCTGGGCCGGCGACCGGCGGTTTCGACCCGGTGCCTGGTGTCCGGATGGCGGCTATCGCCGCCGCAGGGCGGCCATGGCAGCCGCCATCAGCAGTTCTTCGCCGACGGCGCGCACGTTGAGGGTCGCGTCGACGGTGATGGCGCCGAAGCGGCGCCACTCCGCCACGAACGGCAGGTGAGTGGCCACCGCGTCGCGCAAGGTGTCCCCGACGCGGCCGAAGTCGTTGCCGCGCTGGGGACTGCTCATCCGCGCGACCATCGTCTGTTCGTCGATTTCCAGCAGAAACACCGTGTCGAACCGGTCGGCCAGCTGCAGGGCGTTCGCCGCGCGGCCACACAGCCAGAAGGTGTCCATGCCGCGGCGTTCCGCGTCGGCGATGATCTCGTCGAGACGCTGCGGATCCCACTGCCACTCGTGCGCCGCCAACCATGCCTCGTCCGGCTGGGCCGGCCGCTGGACCCGTCGACCGTCCCGGTCGGTCCACCCGCACAGCTCGCTGTCGCCGTCGGCGCTGACCGCGTAGTGGCCCCAGGCGCGCAGCTGCCGGGCCATCGTGGACTTGCCCGCACCCGAGACACCAGTCACCAGGAACGTCCGCACCCGCCACACCCTGCCACACTCCGCCCCGGGTGTGCCGGCACCCGTGGGTTCCCACGGCTACCCGGGCGGTCACCGGTACCTGACCGGTACCGGTACCGGTGAGCCGTACCGGGTCACCGATACCGGTCACCGGTTGCGTACCGGTGACCGGGCAGCCCCTAGGGCGCCGGGCGCCTACCAATGACCCGGCGGGGCACCGGTGACCGGGCGGGGCACGGGTGACAACGGCGTACCGGTGCGCCGGGGACGCGTACCGGTGACCCGGTACGGCGGTACCGGTCAGGAAGCCGCCTCCCAGCAGACCTGGAAGCCATCCAGCGCGCCCCGCGCCGAGGCCGCCAACATCCGCCCGAGCCGACACGAACGGTAATCGCCACGGCGATCACCGGCCGGGCCCGCGTTCCCAGCCGGGCCACACCGCTTGGCCGAGCGCCGCTGCACGGCGCCCCGGAACCCGCCTCCGACCGGCAAGCGGCCACGCGTCGAACGCGCCGTCTGACCCCACTTGGCCTGCCTCTTCGCCCTCACCCGCCGGTCTGGACGCGACCCTCGGCGATGAGTGATAGCGCGGCCCGTGTTGTTGCACAGCCACGTCGGGTGGGAGCCGGCGACCGGGTGCTGGGCCGCGCCAGCTCGCCGCGGCGACGCCCGGGGGGTAGCTCTGTGTTACCCCATGACCAACGGGGCTTCTCATTCGGTGCGGCGGCAGCCCAGTCCCGCCCGGTGCGGTACGGGCCGAGAGCGGGGCGGCCCGATACCGGTCACCGGGCGCGTACCGGTACCGGCGCGGTCACCGGTACCAGTGCCCGGGCGGTACCGGTACGACCGGGCAGTACCGGTGACCGGGCGGCACTCGGGACCGGGCCGGTACCGGTACGCGCTGCGCCCGCTTCTCTGCGCCCGGACCGGTACCAGCTCCGGGTACCCGACCCACCCGGTTGCGGGGAGGACCGCCGCGTCCCTTTCCGCGACCACGTTCGCCCGGCCCACGCCGACGTGGGGCCGGAAGGTGCAGAAGCACGCGGTCCGAACCCAACTGCACTCCTTGGGACGGTTGGCGGCAGAACCAGCCCGACGCCGTGCTGGTTGGGTACCCAACTGGCCAGTTGGGTACGGTCCTCTGCCCCGCCGATAGCCAGTTGGGTGCCGCCGCAGCGCCGGTTGGGTTGCCCGTGCAGCTCAGTTCGGCGCCAGTTGGGTGGCCGTACGCGGCCGGGTGCTGCGAGCCGGGGTCTGGTTGGGCCATGGGTGGGCGTGAACACAGCCAGACCGGCGCGGGAGCCACACCCGCCCATGACCACAGCAGAGCACCACCCCGACCGAGAACTCCCGGGTCTCGACCCGCACACCCAGCATGACCCGCTTGCCCTGTCCGAACTGATCGCCGCCGGCGACATCGACGTAGTCCCCGGCGACCCGCCGGTACCGATCGCGGTCTGGCGCGTCGCCGGCGTCGACGCCGCCTACGGCCACGCCGACGCCCACGCGCTGAGCCCGCGGATGGCGGCGCTGCTGGTCGGCTCCTACACCCGTCCCGGCGAGACGATCGTGTTGGTCGGCGACGACCCGGCCCTGGCCGGCGCGGCCGGCGCCGGCGGCCGAACCTACCGCTCAGTGCGCCACCCGGACGACCTGCCCGACCTCGACCTCGCCGCCGGCACCGTCGCGCTGATCGTGCTGCCCTGGCCGCCGCCGCAGCGGCCCGACGCGATGGGCAGCGACCGCCTCATCGAGATGTTCCGCGCCTGCCGGCGGCTGATGAGCCCGGGCGGCTGCACCATCGTCGCCCTCGCGGGCCTGCCCGCCGGGCAGACCTACGTCGAACACAGCGCGGCGCTGATCCCCGCGGCGCGACACGCCGGCCTGGGCTGGCTGCAGCACATCATCGCAATCACCGCCCCGATCAGCGGGCAACGCATCACCTGGCAGGCCACCCCCGCCGACCCGGCCACCATCCGCTCCGCCACCCACGTCAAGATCCACATAGACTTGCTTGTCTTCGCACCCAGGACCGGCCGAAATGGCTGACCCCCACGACACACATGTCGCACCCGCCGGGCCGACCGCCGGCGGCGTGTCGCCACCCAGCTGCGGCGACACGCCGCCCGGACCGCTGCTGTCGGTGATCCTGGTCGGGCAACGCAGCCTCGCCGCGCAACGCCACGGCCGGTTCGTCGTCGGCTCCGGGGCGCACCCGGCCCGGATGGCACCCGATCTGGCCGCCGCCCTGATCACCGACTACACCCGGCCGGGCGACCTGGTGTTCGACCCGCTCGCCGGGATCGGCACCACCCTGGTCGAGGCCGTCCACGCCGGCCGCAACGCCATCGGCATCGAATACGAACCCGGCTGGGTCGCTCTCGCCCGGGCCAACATCGCCCTGGCCCACAAGCAAGGTGGCACCGGGCACGGCCGCATCCTGCGCGGCGACGCCACCGCTCTGCCCCGCGGCGTACCGGGCGAACTGCGCGGCCAGGTCAGCCTGGTTCTCACCTCACCGCCGTACGGCAGGACAATGCACGGCCGGGTCGAGCACCGCCGCGGGCCGCTGACCCGTTTCCACAACGCCTACAGCGATCCCGCCGACCCGACCCATCCGGACCAGGCCAACCTGGCCCACCGCGGACGCGCCGCTCTCATCGACGGCATCACCGCCGTGCTCGCCGGCTGCGTACCGCTGCTCAAACCCGGCGGTGTCATCGCCGTCGTGGCCCGACCGTGGCGGCGCGACCACTTCCTGGTCGACCTGCCCGGCCACACCATCCAGGCCGGGCTGGCCGCCGGGCTGAACCTCGTCGCATGCCGCTGCGCCGTCCACGCCGCCGTGAGGGATGGCCGGCTGGTACCGCATCACTCCTTCTTCCAACTCCACGTCGCCCGCGCCAGCCGGCGTAAAGGCATCCCGGTCAGTCTCATCCAGCATGACGACGTCGCGGTGTTCCAGCCCGGCCCGGCGCCCCACGGTGGACGGCCAACATGACCGGGCCGCCGCAGGAGCCGCCGGAACCTGGCACCATTGCCGGATCGGCCGCCACGGGGCGCCGGCCGAACGTCGAGGCGCCCGCACAGCGGGCATCGTCACCCGACCGCGAGTCGCGCTACCGTCGCCGCCCGCCAGCCAACCCCTCGACCGGCCGGGACCCGGAAGCCAACCGGGTGCTGCGGCTGGTCCTCACCGAACCGGACACCGTCGCGATGACCGAACAGCAGCACGAGCAGGCGATCAGCGCGCTCTCCGCCATGATCGTCTCCTGGTTGCAGCGACGGGCCCACCACGGCCGGCCACCGACCGGCTGACACACAGACGCGGGGCCGGCCCAGCGAGGCTCCCCGCCACCCGGCCCCGCGCAACCACCACGGAGATCACCATGCCTTCACCCACAAGGACCCCGGTGGCCGCCACGACGCCATGTCGGGTCGCCACGTACACCAGCAGCCGCTACAGCCACGACGACGAGCCCGGACAGGGCCTGGCCCGGCAGGAGGCCACGTTGCACGCCTACCTGACGACCCGACCTGACTGGCAGCCCGTGGCCGACTACCAGGACCACGTCGCCAACCAGTACCGGCCCGCACTGGCCCACGCGCTCGCCGACGCGCAGGCCGGCCGCTTCGACATCCTGCTCATCACCGAGCCGGAGCGGCTCAGCCGGCGAATCCAGACCCTGGCCACGCGTATCCACGACTTCCACCACGCCGGCGTCGCGGTGCACTCGGTCGCCGGCCGGCTGGACACCTCCACGCCCATGGGTCGAATGATGCTGGCGGTACTCACCGCGTTCGCGCAGTACGAGACCGAGGGCCAGGCCGCCCACGGCAGGGTGGCCGCCGCGAGGACCGCGACCGGCGGCACTGCCCGTCGCCGCCGTCGCTCGCACTCCAGGTCCGCGACGCCGCTGGTGCGCCGCTCGGCCGATCCGCCCGACACCAGCGGCTGACAGCCGGAAGGGAGAACCAGACCACCATGGCGCGTCGCGCCACCACCCGTGCCGTCGCGCAGGCCGCCGAGAACACCGGCGGCCTGCGGGTGGCCATCTACATCCGTCGCTCCACCGACGAGGAGCACCAGCCCTTCACCCTGGAGGCGCAGCAGACCAAGCTGGGCGCCTACATCACCTCCCAGCCCGGCTGGTACCTCGTCGCCGTCTACTCCGATGACGCCTCCGGCGCCAAACTCGACCGCCCCGGCCTACGCGACGCGCTGTCGGACGCTCGCGCCGGCCGGTTCGACATCCTGCTGGTCTACCGGGTGGACCGGTTCACCCGCCGCATCCGCGACCTGTCCTACCTCGTCGAGGAACTCGACCGGGTCGGGGTGGCGTTCCGTTCGGCCACCGAGCCGTTCGACACCGCCACCCCCGCCGGACGCATGATGGTGCAGATGCTCGCCGTGTTCGCCGAGTTCGAACGCGCAATGATCATCGACCGGGTCGTCAACGGCATGGAACGCAAAGCAGCCAAGGGCCGCTGGACTCTGGGCACCGCACCGTACGGGTACACCATCGACCCCACCGACCACGTCCTGGTGCCGCACCCCGACGAGGCCGCAATCGTGGTGGAGGTCTTCCGGCTATACACCTACCGCCGGCTGGGCACCCGGGCCATCGCCAACCGCTTGAACGAGCGTGGCCTACGCCGGCGCAGCGGTCGGCCCTGGAGCCACAAGACGGTGGCTGACGTCCTGGTCAACCGCGCCTACCTCGGCGAAATCCACTTCCGCGACATCGTCGTCGACAGCGCCCACCCGGCGATCATCGACGCCAAGACCTTCGAACTGGCCGAGCAGATCCTCACCCAACGCGGCGAGAACCCGGCCAAGAAGGCCGCCGCCGCCTCCAACTACCACCTCACCGGCAAAATCCTCTGCCCGGTGTGCGGTCGCCGGTACCTGGGTACCAATGCCACCGGCCGCAGCCGCATCTACCGCTACTACACCTGCGCCACCCGCAGCCGCTACGGCGTACAGCACTGCCCCGCACCCCGCATCGACGCCGACGCCCTCGACGGCGCCATCCTCCGTGCCCTGGTCGACTTCTGCACACGCGGCGTGGACCTGGTCTCCGAGGCGATCACCGCCGTGCGCGACGACCACCGCAAGGCCAGATCCACCTACCACGACGAACTCGCCGTCGTCGTCGGGCAGCTGGCCGCGAAAGACGCCGCAGTCGACAAGTACCTCGCCGACTTCGAAAACAACAAGATCAGCCAGCAAGTCGTGGCGCGTCGCGTCGCGCAGCTCAGCGGTGACATCGAACAGCTACGCCACCGACGCGACACGCTGATGCTTGCCCTCGACATCGAACCCGACGCGCCCGACGAAACCGAGTTGGCCGAGGCGCGTCAGCACCTTGCCGAAATCATCCGTACCGCCGACCTTCCCGAACGCCAAGCGTTGTGCGACGCCCTCATCGAGGAACTGCGATTGAAAGCCAACCAAGTCGCAACGCCCGTGCTACGCACAACCGCTCTACCATAGGCAGGCCGCCGACCAGTTCCCACCCGAACCGCTGGGCCGCCGCCCATCACCGCTCCGGCCCGGCGGACGACAACCCCGGCCCTGCCTGCACCTGAGATCGCCGATGCGGGTGGCCGAGCGAGCCGCGACCCGTCGGTGGCCCGGGCGTGCGAGGTCGGTGGCATGGATGCCGGATGGGCGGCCCGGCACGCGGCAACGATCTTCCCGATGGAGTCCCAGCAGTCGCTGTGGTTTGACGCGGCCTGGAACGCCTACCTGGGTGGCGGGCGGTTCACCGACGAGGCATGGGGACTGCTGACGACCCTGTACGCCGCGGCGGTCGATCAGATGGACCTCGCCCGGCAGGGCACGGAGCATGAGGCAGCCGCGAGCCAGCTCGGCGGCGACCTGGTCAGCACCGCCACCTTCGACGTCAAACGCCAGCCGGACCGCCTGCTCCTGCTTGGCGGGCCGCCCCGGTGCCGTATGTAGCCAGGACTGGGCCTTGGCCCGGTCCACGGCCCGGCGGCGAAGGCGGGCTGCCGGACCGACTCCTCTGCGCGCCAGCGTCGCCACAGCGTCGGGTGTGCGACGAAACAGGGCTCGCACCCAGCGTATGCCGCTGGTCGTTGGCGGTCACCGTTGCCTAGCGTCACCAGCTCTCAGGCTCAGGACAGAGGGAAGCTCCGCTCCCGTTTGTGGAGCCCGGACGCCTGACCCTGTGCGTTACGCCTTGCGCCCGAGGGCGCCGAGGGCGCCGACCGATTCGACCTTGCGAACAGCAGGTCAGGAGTCAGCCGATTCGTGGTTATGAGCTGAACGACAAGCACTGACGCTGGTGTGGCGCGTTCTACGTCGCGCGCCAATTCCGGCCGCCGAGGCGGCGACAGCAGTTTCAGCGGGCCGCGCCGCCGAGCGTCCTGACCTCTGGCCGGAGGCGTTCGTGTGGACTCCGACTCAACCTGCCCCGGTGATACGAGCGACAACACTCGACATCGACTGCGACGTGTCAATCATGAGGTCGGCATCCATTGCGACCCGCTGTAGGTCGGCTTCGACGGCATGGGCTGCCGCGTCAATCGACTCCCCGCGTATCAGAAGGCGTTGGCACACGGTGGCTTCGTCTGCTTCCAGGAATACGAGTCGTACTGGCACGGTGGGAAAGCGGCGCCGTAGCTCGTCGACGGGCTCGATGTGTCGTATGCCGTCGACGATCAATACCTCTGCGTCCGAGGGCAGGTCGTTGAGCAGGTCGCTTACGAACGCCGGCCACCCCTGGGCGATGAGGCGCAAGCCGACGTCCTGGAGGGTGGCACGGTCAAGGGAGAGCCCTTCGGCCTCGGCGCGCCGGCGCACCACATCGCCGAACGAACGCACTGAGGAGTTCGGCCAGGTTTCGGCAAGCGCCAAGGCTACGGTCGTCTTGCCACTGGCGATGCGTCCTGCCAAGCAAATGATCGATCTCATATCAGGGTCAGCTGACCCACTGCCTGCGACTGCGGGCCGCTGCGCAGCACCGCCCATCCGCGCATGTCGCGTTTGGACACGGCGACGGCGGGCAGGGCGCGTACATCTTCGACGCCCATGAGTGTGGCGTACCGCTTGTCCGCGCGAGCGTTCCAGAACTCGTCGTCCTCGGCGCAGATCGCATGGGCATGCTCGCGGCGCACACGTTCAAGATCCCCGTCGTACAGCGTGACGAACTGGGTGGAGGACACGCGGAAGGAGCCGACGACCGGCCCGGCCTTGAGGAGCACGAGGTCGCCGACGGTGATGTGCTGGTACGGCGCGATGGCGTTCTTGGCGAAGCGGGACTCGATGGTTTTCTGGCCGTTGAGGATGTAGGTCAGGAAGGGCTCCAGCATGACCGCGAGGTGCACGCTCACCCCGGCGTCGTCGAGCAAGGGGGCAAGGGCTGCCCATTCGTCGTACTCGTAGGTTGCGGCCTTCAGCTCGCCAAGTATCGACTGCTCGCCCATGTATGCCCCTCTGACGCCGTGTGCTCTTGAAGTTCAACGAGCAGCAGATCAAAGAGCCGTTGGGCTGTCGAGGCTGACATGCCGAGCTGTCGGGCATGATCGAGGGTACGGGCGAGCGTGAACCGGATGGCTTCAAGATCAGCATTACACAAGTTGATAAGTCCGCCCACCCGTTCGGGATCGCCCAGTGCGAAGACCCGGTTGCCGCTGGTCCAGAGCCCGATGCGCGGTCGGATGGGGTCACGCCGACTGACCGTGCCCAGCACGTCGCCGGGCACGAGGGAGGCAAGCTCTTCGATGGCGTCGGTTACACGGAGCTTGATCCGTACTGGACCGAAATGCACTTCTTCCCAATCGGTGTCCGAGCCTGGGGCGGCCGGTTCACGGCTGGCGGCGGCGATCTTGCGTAGCACGATCAGGTCGCCGGTCCGCCAGTCGGGAGGTACGCGTAGGCTCGCCGCCGTTGAGCGCAGTGACATGGCCTCGAAGTGGGGCATCGTGTAGCGCACGGCGCTGGTATGGGTGGCCTCCAGTTGGAGTCCGAGATACGGCAGCTCCGCGGTGAGGGTTGCGCGTTCGCCCTCTACGCCTGGTCGCGTGGCCTGGGTCGGCTGGCACAGCCAGATGTGGGCCCCATGGTGGCAGAGGTGCGAGCTGGCCGCGAGGAAGGTCAGGCTGTCGCCGAGATACCAGGGTGGGTCGAGGATGGCGGCCGAGGCGCCCAGTGGCGGAGGCTTGGACACGGCAAGATCGATGCAGAGGATCTCGCCGCCTGCCGGGTGTTTGGTGCGGAGCGCGGCGGTCATGATCGAGTTGCGTTCGAGCAGGACGTGCCGGAAGTCCGGGTATCGCTCGACGCCGACCGTGAACGTCGTGGGCGTACCGAGGTGGGCCACCAGCTCGCCGGGTGCCAGATCTTCGACGGCACGTTGGACGAGCTCGCCGGCCGCTTCCGGAGTGAAGCGCCAGTCACAGTCGTGCGGATGGCCGACCGGAACGTCCGGTCGGCGGGGTGCCTCGCAGGTGGCCCGAGGAAGGGCCGCGACTCCCCGTCGCTCGATCTCGTCCTGCCACAGCGCGTACAGCGTGGTCGGGTAGAAGCCTGGTGAGAGCGACAGGACGGCCGACAGATCGCCAAGTGTGGCGTCGTTGAGTGAGCTGAGCCATTGCGTGGCGGTCTCGCGGAAGCCGTCGTCGGCTGTGTCGAAGTGCACTGCTGTTCATCTCCCGAGCGGCACGAGAGGCAGAGGTGTCTGGCGCTCGTGCTCTGTGAAACGTACGGCCAGCTCCGCGTTCCAGGCCAGAACGGCCTGCTCTTGGACGGCCATGGCTTGTTCGTGGATGGGGCGGATACGCGCCTGTACCACCCCGAACGCCTCGATCCGCAGTGGTACCAGCCGCAGCGGCAGGTTCGGGTGGATCGCTTGCAGCCGATCAACGAAGCTGGCCATGTCCTGGGCCAAGCTGGTGTCGTCCGGCGATGTGAAGGTGGCGTAGGCGTACAAGTCGATGCCCAGGCCGAGCAGTCGGGCAAACAACTCGAACTGGCGGCCGAAAAGCTCAGGATCAGCCTTGGTGTTGAACGCGAACGAGTCGCTGTTATAGCCCTTGAAGCAGCACACCCGCCCGTACGTCTCGTACGACGCGATCAGCTCATGATCTCGTGAGTCTAGGTACCGCCAGAAGTAGTCGTTGCTGAGGTTGTCGTCCGACCACAGGTACACCGACTGGTCCATGCACCGAGCGCGGAGGGCGCGCATCATCCACGGCACCCACTCCGGGACGAGGTCCGGTTGTCCCCCCGAACAGTCGATGATCAGCGGCCGGTCATCCTCCCGCAGGTACAGCTCCACCATCTCGGCCGCGGTCAACCAGCCGGCATTGTCCTGGCTCGCCGAGAGCAGGTTGAACGGCACGAAGCAGTACCAGCAGCGCCAGTTGCAGGACGCGTTCTGGAAGACCTGCGCGGTCATGATCTCGGCGGGCCGCAGGCGAAGCCGGTGCGACGCGGGGACAATCGGCAGCGGATTCGGCGGCCATGGGTCGGGCGTGGCTAGGTGGAAATGTCGGATCCGGCCGTAGCCCTCACAGTTGGGCGGCTCGGTAAGGTCGCTTTCCTGGGCCGAGCCCTCGATCCGGGAAATCAAGAGCTGACCCGTGTCAGCGCGGACTGATCTCTCGCGGAGGCTGCGCGAGAACTCATCGGTGTCAATCACGGGCATCAGCAGAGACCCCTCCGGGGGAATCATGCGCCAATATCTATGTGACGCCTTCGGGGTGCGGGAGGCACAAAGTGCGGAATGCCTCACACTCCAGCGAGCGACACGATGTCACGTCACGAAAAGGGCGCGACGATAATCTTCTAGGAGACCTTGTAGGCCGCGACGCCTGTCGCACCGGGACCGTAGGCCGCCCTTGTATTCGGTGTGAGTTCGTGCACCGTCGCAATGGGACGACGTGCTACTTCTCGGAGTGGAAGATCGTCAAGATCGGGAAGACGTGCGCGGAGGAACCGGTGGACGAGCTCTCCGAGATAGCTGATCTCTTCCTCGCTGAGAGTGCGTCCTTTCGGGATGCCGTGCCAGTATTCCGCGCATGTGCGACAGCATGCGGCGACGGCGTGCATCGCCATGTCGAGCGCGTCTGCTCGATCGGGCTTTATCGGCGTTTGCCTACCATCGTATGGCGACGATGCGTGTCCGATGCGAGAGCGAAGTCTCCTCGGCACCCGTTCTTCGAGTTTGATACGGCCCGCGCGGAGCGCGTAGCTGAGTGCCTTCTCACCGAATGGTACGTGCCAGAAGTAATGGCGGATGAACTCCCGTTGCAGGGCCGCGAAGGTGTAGTCGATGTCTTCGAGATTCCGCCCGCCGACTCGCTTCAGGGAAACAAGAGGCTGCCCACATTCGCGACACGTACCAGGCCCGAGACTCAACGCCATCTTCTTCGTGAGGCGAAAACAGTGTAGATCGTCCCCACACGCGGAGGACGTGCACCGCACCGGTACTTTCTCCAGCTTCTTCCATAGAGCGCTCAGCGGAGCGTCGGCCGCGGGCGCGCTCCACTTGGCCGGGAGCGGCGGTAGCTCGCCGACGTCGATCGGCAGCGTGTCGGGTGGACGGTCTGGCGCAGTCGACGGATGATCCACTTCGATGATCCCTTCCTTACTAAGACGAAAGCGCGTCGAGCAACGCCGCGCGTTCCACGTGATCGAGGGCCGAGAAGTCGAGTTGGCTCAGAAGCTCGTCAACCGCCATCCGCCACGGCATACTGTGCTCCTGGAAGGACGCTGCCGCGCCCCACCAGTTGATCCCATCAGCCGACAGTTGGAAGGCGAGGTAACCGGCAAGTATATCTGGGGCCACCTCGGCCTGCCGAGCCACGGCCGGGACGACCCCCTTGAGACGTTCGACCGATCCCTGTGCCAGGTTCTTGCACTGGGCGAGGACGTAGCCAGCTCGTCCCTCGAAGAGGATGTCAGTCGCGAAATCGTTTGCTTGCTGTTCCTCGGGATCGTCGCTCCATTGACTAATGTCCCCCATCTCGATCCAGGTTCGGATCTGCTCGCGCTTGGGGTCTCGGATATGGCCTGTCTCGTGAAGCAGGTCATTTACCCAGCGGGCCATCGAGTCACTCGTTTGCTTCACGATGATTACTGATCTTCCCTCGATCGTGAAGCAGGCGCCGTGGAATGTTCCGACGTCGCGGAGTGGAACGACTGGCACACCCAACGCCCTGAGATGCCTCAGACTCGCCACAAACAGCTCGGCCGACGTGGGGGGTCCCTCGGCCTCCCGCCCGTTCGAAGACCGGTCAGCGTGCACAATCTCGTCGACGCCTTCGCGGAATGTGCGGGCGTCAGGGATCGGCCTCTGTGGTCCGACCTGCGCGGTGGCTCGAAGAGCGATCCTCGCGATACCCTCTGCGTACCGGGCATATGCCTGAAGCCTTGCCTCGGCAGCGTTGCGGGGAGCCTTAAACCTCGCGGTGGTAGCAAACGCGGGCAGCTCCGAACCCTCCGAAAGCAACGCCTCGGTCGGCACAGCCAATACCCGCGCAATTCGCTCCGCAATCGCCATCACCTTGACCGGCGCGGCATGATTTCCCACCTCTCGCAGCAGGCGCTTGTCTACAACGCTCCGATCGAAACCTAGACCTCGGAGGCGCTTGCGGAGGAACGACAGCGGTGAGTGGGCGGCAGGAAACTCCACTCCTGTTTCCATTTCGACACCAAGGACTCGTCGTACCTCTTCGAGCCGCGACAGCGACGCGGACGCATATCCTTCGCTCTCATACCGTTGGATCTGCTGCTCCTTAAGCCCCAGGCGCTCCGCGAGGTCGCGCTGGGTCAATCCAGCCGCGATTCGCGCCTTGATCAGAGTCTCGGGGATCGCGCTCAAGGAGGTAGCGACGGCCCGTGTGACATAGCCAGACCGCAACTGCTCATATTCAAGAAGCTGGCCATCAAGATCTGCGATCTGACCCTCAAGCGAGGCTCGCTGGAGATCAAGCACGAAGGAAGCACTAGCAGACTCGCCGGTAGCCTCGTCGGTTCTCGGGGCAGGCTGAAGGGACTCCAACTCATGAGCGAGTGCTTTCCGCTGCTTTTGCGTCACCCTATACTGGCGCTCATTGCGAATCATGGGAGAGTCCTTAGGTCGAGGCGCACGATTCCTTTCGGGTTTCCATCCAGGTCCTGTTGAAAGAACTTCTGGAAAGCCAATCCGCTGCCGGTTTCGCCGCCGATCAATAACTCGCCGCCATACTTGGCCTTTTGCTTCATACGGCCATTGGCAAGATCTTTTAGATCCACCAGAACCGGGTCCACCTTGTCCAGGTCCACCCGGCTCGAAGACGGATCCCATACCCCGTCGAAGTCCTTGGGGTCTTCCCTCGCGGTGACGAAGCTGCCCCCCAGCCAGATAACCCGCGCGCCGGCGGCGCGAAGGTTCTGGCCAGCTCTCTGAAGGCCGTCGAGCAGCTGATCCCGTCGATGAGCACCACCAAACCGGGCGACGACCTCGTCCCAGGTGGCAGAGTGAACTCCAGGTGGGAGCACCCCAGCCGGGGTGAACGGCGGCAACACGGACACAACAATAATGTTGTGTCCGTGCGCTTGTCCAGTGGTGAGCCACGCCGACGGCGCCAGCCCTCCGATCATGAGCAGAACAGCCAGGCCGCGCGCCCGGCGGCAACATCTCGGTGGAGGCGGCCGGCCGAGACCTGCGGCCAGTACGGCGACCAGGTCCGTCGGAGTCGGTGGTGGCCTCGGAGGTGCCGACGCGCCGCTCCGGCGACTTACGTGCGGCGGGTGCCGGCGGCGATGGCGCCGGCCGCGACCGCGCACCCGGCCGCGATGGTGAGCAGTACCGGGCGTGTAGCTGTCGGTGGCGCCGTGTAGGGCGGCGGCGGTCAGCGGTGCGGTGGCTTTGGCGACGGTCATGGGGACGGTGAGGAGCCCGGAGATGGTGGCGTAGCCGCGAGTGTCGTAGCGGGTGGTGAGCAGCGCGGGGCGGGCGATGGTGGCGACGCCGAAGCCGAGGCCGAACGCGACGACGCCGGCGATGGCGCCGGTGGTGGTGCGTCCGATCAGCGGCAGGCACGCCGCGGCGATTGCCTGGAGGGTGAAGACGGCGGCCACGACCGGACCGGTTTCGGTACGGCGTTGCAGGCCGGTGGTGGCCAGTCGGCCGGTCACGGACAGCACGCCGAGCAGGCCGGCGATGCTGGCGGCGAAGGTGGCGGGGTGTCCGGCCTCGACCAGGTAGGTGACGAGGTGCACGGTCATGGCCGAGAGAGCGGCGGCGTGCGCGACGAACGCGATGGCGAGGATCCAGAAATGCCGGTCGTGCAGCGCGGCGCGTACCGCTTCCCGCCGGGCGGTGTCGTGCTGCGGGCGGTCTGCGGTGTGGCCGGCTGCGGGTGCGGGTGAGCGCAGCACGGTGGCGTGCAGCGGGAGCGTCAGCGCGCCGTGGATGGCGGCCAGGAGCAGGGCGGCGGTGCGCCATCCGTAGGCGTGCACGAGCGCACCGGTCAGCGGCAGGAAGATGCTGCTGGCGAAGCCGGCCACGATGGTGACGGCCAGCAGCGCATTGGCCCGGCCGCGTGGTGTGGGGTGCCAGGTGATGAGGACGGCGAACGCGGCCTCGTAGAACACCATGGCGGAAGCGACGCCGATGCCGATCCATACGGCGTACAACTCGACCGGATTGTCCACGGTAGACATCAGCGCGAGGAGTGCGGTGCCGGCGATGGAGCCGAGGGTCATGAGCGCGCGGCCACCGTGGCGGTCCAGCCACGCGCCGACGGGGACCGCGGCGGTCGCGCCGACGAGGGTGGCGGCGGTCAGCGCCCCGGTCACTGCGGTGGTGGAGGTGTGTAGGTCGCGCGCCAGTGGGGTGAGGAAGACCGCGAACGAGTAGTACAGCGCCCCGTACCCGATCGTCTGGGTGATGGCCAGGGCGGCGACGATCGTCCGGGCTCGGCTGCGGCCTGGTGCGGCGTCGTCCCCGCCGGCCGGGCTGCCGGTGGGGACGACGGAGGCGGGTGCCGGGCGGGTCATCAGCCGCAGCAGCCGCCCGCGCTCCGCCGGCAGCGAACCCGCCGAGCAGATCAACCCCGTCGCCGTGCAGGCCATGCGCGAGGTCGGCATCGACATCACCGGCAACACCCCCACGCAAACTCGACTACGCCACCGCCGAATCCTCCGACGTGCTGGTCACCATGGGCTGCGGCGACGCCTGCCCGATCTTCCCCGGCAAACGCTACGAAGATACGAAGACTGGAAACTCGACGACCCCGCCGGCCAAGACATCGACACCGTCCGCCGCATCCGCGACGAGATCCGCGACCGCGTGAAGCAACTGGTCGACGAGCTACGACCCGCCCGAGGGTGAGCCAGCGCCGCCCCCAGCGCACCAAGTCGGGCTACGAACTGTCCGTGGCCTCCACGTCGGCGCCAACGAGTCGGTCGGTGAACGCCCGCGCCAACTCCACCCACGCCTCCACCGGGATGCCGTAGAACTGCACAAGCAGATCCCGCGCATCGGCCATGTCCCAACCCTCGGTCAACTCCGGCCGCAGCATGCGGCCCACGTTCCACAACGCGATACCCGGCGGGCGGCGGCTCGCGCTGTCGCCCATGATCTGAAAATAGATGTCGTCCCTCTCGGGGCCAGCCTTCACCGCCGGAAAGTCTCTGGCGTGTGGCCATGTCCGCCACGCTCGCCGAAACGACAGCTCCACATCGGTCTTGCCCGACGGCAGCTCGGTACGACCCAGGATCAGACAGCCGACCGCTAATCCCTCGCCGACGGCCTTGTGCTGCTGCGCCTTCGACGGCTTCGACGCCACCCGGTCACCCCCGCTCGACCTACCCAGCCAGTGTGTCACCGACCCATCGCCGGCCAGGCGATTTCCCGACGACACGAGCAAGGGTCAGTAGCCCTCGTGCACACCGGCGCGGCTACACAGGCCCGGAGAGCCGCAGGATTCTGCACCTTCACATAGCACCTACCAAAACCGGGAACCCTGCCACACGTCCGGCCAGTCCGCGTCATCGTCGCCTCGTTGCCGCCAGACCTCGCCTATCGCGTCGTCGTCCGGCGGCGGGTGAAACAGCAGCACCGTCCGCTCACGGACCGGAGACGATACTAGCTGCTACGTACCGACCTGGACGAAGATCGCACGCCGCATGATTCGTTCCGCGTCATTGAAGACGAGCGGCATCGAGGGGTGAACCGTCGCCCTGCGACGGTCGCCGGGCTCAACGCAGCCAGCCGATCGTCGACATCCGGGTGGGAGTCGCAGCCAAAGTACACGGGCGCATGTCATGCAGTCGTATCAACCTGGGCCGAGAGCATGCTTCAACCCAGCCGTAGCCAGCGTCGTAGTCTCGCGAACCGCCGCCTATCGGGCTGGGTAGCAGGGACGTCTGCAGGCGCGACACGGCTCGCGAAGTACGCCTCGCGGTCTGTGGTGTCGCGAGATCGTCCGGCTGCCACCTGAGCGTCGGTCCATCCGGCGACCCACTTCACGGTATTGGACTTGATCCAGTAGTGGGATCGGCAGGGAAATCCCCAGTTGCCGATGGATGGCGTCAGGGAGATCGATTCGCCGTCGAACAGCAGTTGCCAGTCGGTTGGGCTGATCGGGGTAACGACCTTGTTGCCGCATCCGCACGCGCACTGGTGGACGACGGTCGCGTACGGGATCGAGACGTACAGCATGCCGTCGTGTAGATCGGTGGGGATGAACTCGACGAACACGTGCTCGAACGTGGTGGGCTTCATTCGGCCTGGTCCTCGTTGAGCAGGTGGTTGCCGTCGATCGTGTACGAGATCGAGTACGAGATCGAGTACTCGTGATCGGTGTCGGCGTAGAAGCCGTACATCTTCTTCCACTTGATCACGGCGAGCGCGGCGTTGAGCATGTTCAGGTCCGCGATTTGGATGTTGCGGTCGTATTCGTCATTCGCGGCGTCGGCAAAGGAAATCCGCTTGCCGTCCCATACGTGGCGCCGGTGTCCGTCGTCGCTGGCCGTGACCCGCACGATCCCGTGCAGGGTGTCGCCGATCTGGGAGACGCCCATGCCGGTGTCAATGAACGGGATGCCGAACTCCTCCAGCTTCTCGATGATGAACCGCTTGCCGGGTCCGGCTTCGATCGCGAGGAACACGAACGTCATGTCCCGCAGTTCGTCGATGTTGTGCTCGTCGACGTAGTCCGGGTGCGCGATGATGTTGCGCCGCATCGGGTCGTAGCGGTCCCGGAAGTAGTGCACCTTCTTCAGAGCATTGTCGAGCTCCTCGACCGACGCGGCGCCGGGCGCGCGGAAGGCGTTGTGGGTGTAGAGGGTGTCGCCGTCGTACAGGTGAATCTCCTCGACCGGTGTCTTGGCGACCTGGTCGAGGATGTAGGAGCCGGTACCGCCGAGACCAATGATCGCGACTTTGCCGAGGCGTAGCTTCGCCGCGACGGCGCCGATCCCTGCCCGGCTGGTTGCCGAGTCCGCGTACCGGAATACCGAGGTGTCCGCGCTCGTCCGGATGGGCGGAAACGTGGTGGCCGTCGCGCTCGGGTCGATCACTCGCGCGTAGCCGGCCAGCATGTTGGCGTAGGCGGTCATCTTGGCGTGGTAGTCCGGGTACCCGGTCGGCGGCTTGCTGGAGAAGGAGCATTGGGCGACGAGGTCGTCGATGATCGGCTTGGGCGCGTCCGTTCGCTCAGGATCTTCTCCAGCGGGCGGCCGTGGTGGTCGTGCGGGATGGAGCCGGTGAACATCGCGACATGGGTGCCGGGGGTGATGGTGGAGCTGCCGTTTGTCGACAGCTCCGAGATCAGGATGCCGTAGGCGACCGTCCGGTCGGCGGTCACGTACGGCACGTGCTTGACGAGCAGATGGTCGGACCGGATTTCGATGTCGTAGCCCTCGTCCTGCAGACGCTGCAGGTCGGGGCTATGAGCGACCAGTGGCGAAGACATTGAAGACGGTGCCCTCCTTCTTGACCTCCACCGACTGGCCCTCGACGAGGCTGCCCTCGTGCGGCTTCTGGGCGTTGCGGTAGGTGACGGTGAAGATCGTGTTGGGGTCGGGCGGGGTCGGGAACGCCAACGTGACTACCTGCTCATAGGTCACGTGCTTCGATTCCACCAGCTTCTGCTCGCCGTTGACGACGATCACGAACTCCTTCTGGTGCACCGCGTCCTCGACCGCGGTGCCGGCGTCGATTGCCATGTCGCTCCCCTCTGACGTTGTGTCTGTCCACGGCTCGCGGCCGTGCTCAGTAGACTCTGCACCGCCTAGATCACTTCTGTCAAGTGATCTAGGCGGTGCTTCGTGGACTGAGCGGATTGGGGTACGCTGTCGCGACCCGTCCCGAGGAGTACGCCATGACCAGCGAGATGACCCCGAGGGATTTTGGCGCCTACATCAAGTCCGTCCGCGACGCGCTCGGCCTGTCGCTGCGCGAGGTCGAGGAACGCACCGGGCAAATGGTCAAGAACGGCTACTTGAGCCAGATCGAGAAGGGTTTGATCAACCGGCCCTCGCCAGCGATCTTGTACCAGCTCGCCGAGGTGTACCAGGTGCCGTATCGCGAACTGTTGATCAGGGTCGGCCACCACCCGCCGAACGACTCGGACGTCCCGCAGCTACCCCAAGGTCTCCCACTCGATCTGATCGGCGACCTAACGCCCGACGAGCGCCAAGATCTACTCGACTACGTCGCGTACCTGCGGCACAAGAGGAAAGGCCGGTCGTAGATCGCCGTGGCCACAACGCTGTCCGGTGTCGGCGTCGAGCGCCGGCTACTCGTCGCCCGCCATGCCCGGGTCGCGCTCGCCGCCGCTGGCGCGGTCGGCAAGATCCCGACGCCGCTGGACGACGTCGCCGCAGCCCTCGACGTGCGGTCCACCGAAGACCTGTTTGCCCTCGACGCCGATGCGCCACCCGGCCTCATCGCCCGGATCATGCGAATCTCCGGCCGGCTGAAGGGTGCCATGGCAATACGGGAACGCACCGTGTACCTGGACCCCAACCAGGCCGTCCCGCAGGGGCGATTCGCAATGGGCCACGAACTGGGGCACAAGGCGCTTCCGTGGCATGACGACGCCTACTACGCCGACAGCGAGCGCCATCTGCTGCCGGACACCCGCGAGGAGCTTGAGGCGGAGGCAAATGCGTTCAGCGCCGACCTCATCTTCAACCTCGGCGAGTTCACCGACCGAGCCCACGCGAGCCGGCTCGGGCTGGCCGCGCCGCTGGCGTTGACCGACCTATTCCAGGTATCCCGCCGCGCGGTCATCCGGCGCTATGTCGAAGACGCCCCACGGCCCTGCGCCCTCGTGGTCTTCGGACAGTACGTCGAGGTCGTCAACGGAACGCGCTGCCTGAAGATCCTCAACGGAATCGAGTCGTCGTCGTTCGCAGACAAGTACGGCCCGGTCACCAACTGCTTCCCGAAGTACCTGCCGATCAACACCCACCCGCTCGCCCGAGACGCCTGGGCCGCCCTATGCGGGCGGGCCGCCGAGCCGATCGTGACTGGGGAGCTGATGGTGACCGACACCAAGCGCGGCTCGACCCGAATGGACTACGAAATCCACTCGAACACCTACGCCGCGTTCACGCTCCTTTACCCACACCGCATGTTCGTGCTCAAGCCACGTCTTCGCGCTCGTTGGAGCGACGACAACACCGGCCACAAGTAAGGCCGGCAACTCCCCGGGTTCAGCGGGCAGATGGGTCTCAACGGCGTGCCGCTGTTCGGATTGCCTATTCGCCGAGGAAGAAGTCCTCGTGATCAACGTCGTCAGTCCAGTATCTGTAGCGGTCGCCGAGAACCCTGAGGACGGCGGCCGGGTCCACGGCGGACTGGTGGATCTCCAGACCCCAGTTGTGCACGGTTGACATGACGGACATGTCAAGAGCGTCTTCGAGCGCTTTGCGGGTCACGGCCTCAACGGCGACTGACGGGTCGCCAGGCTCCTCAGGTCGGTTCATCTCGGAGATGAATCGGTCCTTGAAGGAGTCCGCGGTTCCCCAGGTCGGCGTGCCGTGCTTGGTCGCCACCCGCGCGTTAACGGCGAGGTTGGCCAGAGCGTTAAGGAGGTGCCAGTCCTTCCACCCCTCGCCGCGGAGTTCGGCGAACACCGCGCGAGTACGGGAGTCTGCCAGGAGGCGCGGCAGCGTGTGGCGCAGCAACGGTGGCAGGCGCTGGTACCGCGTTCAGATCATCTCCAGGGCTTTGTCCGGGGTATAGCCGGGACCTGGGCGGATCGGAGGCTCCAGTTCCGGCGCGCACCTGTCTGGGAATGGGGTCTCGCCGCCGAGCGGGTCGGCCGGTATGCCGTGTGCCGGGCTGCGATAGTCCGGGCCGTTGAGATCGGCGAGTTCCTGATAGGGGCGCCCCACTTCCAGTTTGTGAGTCAGGCCGGCCTGAAACGCGCTTTTCAGCAGGGCCATGAACTGCCCCGCCGGCAGCAGCGAATGAGTGATCAGGATCTGAACGAGCATCGACAGAAGATCAACATGTTGCTGCTGAACGTCATCACCGGCGGTGGCCGGGACATGAACCAGCCAATGGCTGCTGCGCGGGCCGCCCGGTCGCGGCTCAGCCGCGGGTGTATCGGTATGGCCGGGCTCGCGCGTCTGTACCTCGACCTCGATGTCGCCGGGCAGGAACAGCGGATCTCGCACCGCGAGATCTACGAGGAGCACCTGTACGGCCGCGGCGAACGCCTCGGCGGCCAGCACAGCGGGCCGTTCGTTTCGGCAGCGAACGGTCCACCGCAGCCCGAGGGCAGCGAACTTGATCAGCCGTTCGGGGCCGGCGTCGGAGAACGGCGGCGCCGTCATGTCCGGTCCGGCGGCGACCCATTCCGCCTCGTCCCACGCCGGTTGGTCAGCGACCTTCGCCATCGCGAAGTCGATGAACTGGCCGAACCCGGCCGAGTCCAGGATCTCACGCAGCGGTTGCACGAGGGCGGGCCGATGCTGCTGGGCGGCCAGCATGGTGAATCCCTGCTGCGCCACGGCGGTCTGGATGTAGGGGTAGCGCTCGCTGTCCCACGGGTCGGTGAGGTAGTTGATCTGGGCCAGGGCGGCCACGGCGGTGGTCTCGGCCGAGGTGATCCAGGCGCCGGCCTGGTGGTCATAGGTGGCGGCGAGAAACAGGGCGCGGGGGACGAGATCGCTCAGGCTGGCGTCCGGTGCCCGCAGCGCGCCGGCCGCCACCGCCAGTGCGTACTTCTTGGCCGCCAGCGGCATCCGGAGCCGGCCGTAGATGTCCGCGATCACGGCCATGGCCAGGAGCGAGCCCCGCAGCGTGTCGCCGTGCCACCAGTTGACCTTGGCGTCGTGGAACTCGCGGAGCGCGTCAAGGAGCCGATCGGCGTGGAACAGGGCCACCGCGCGTTGCCGGCAGCGGCCAGCAACGGCGTCGTCGCCTGCCTGGCTGGCCGTGGCCGCGTCCAGCCCATCGCGCACGGCCGAGTACAGCGGATGGTCGATAAGGGCGGGCGAGAGCATGTCGAACAGGGCCGCGAGGGTATCGACGGGGAACATCGGCGCCTGCGGTAGCAGCTCGACCAGGTCTGACAGGTGCGTCATGCCGGCGTCGATGTCGACGAACCGCAGGTCGCTCGCTACGGCCGGCAGGTCGTCGTCCTCGGCGACGGCGAGGACCGCCCGCGTGATCGCTTCCGCGTCGGCGACACTGCCCGGGCCGGGTGCCGCGATGCCGGTGTAGTCGAAGTGCAGCGCCAGGTGGGCGGCGGCTTCGAGCAGCACCGCGCGGGCGTTGGGCGGCGGCTGCTCGGCTAGGAGGGTGTCCACGCGCTGGCGTACCTCGGCGTTCCAGGCGGCTGTCTCCTGCTGCGTCAGGTCGGTTACCCCGCGCACGTGGGCGCCCTCGCAGTACTGCAGCAGGACGCTCGCGTCGAACAGCAGAGTCGGGCTGTCGATGGTGTCGATCTCGGTGAAGAAGTCTCGGACGTGCCCTTCGGCAGGTTTGAGGGTGCCGGTGCCGCGAAGTGTCGCCACGGCGATCTCGTACCGGGCGCGTTGGCGGGTCTCCTGGCCAGGAGCGTTGTCAAGATGCCGTTCGGCCAGCGAGAGCCAGCCCGGCAGATCGCTTTTCGCCTCCCGGCGGAACGTCGCGTGACGCAGTCCGCGGGCCAATTCCAAGAGGTCTCCGAGGCTGGCCGGTGCCGCCTCACGTGCCTGCCATTCCGCGCGTAGCGAGGTGTACCAGTCCGGCAGCGCCGGCTCGTCGACCGGGGCAGGCGGTTGCAGCTCGGCCGGCAGGTGCAGGTACTCCTCGGCGATCCAGAACAGCTCGTGGTCGGCCAGCAACTCCGCGATCGCCTCGCCGTCCAGGATGTCCAAAGCGACGTCGTGGTTCTTGCGGCCTTCGGTCTGCAACTTGTGCCGGGTGGCGACCGGGACGTTGTGGGCGGCGAACACCACGATCCGGTCTACCGGCGTGCCCTGCGAGCAGATGGCCTTCACGTCCGCCCGGATCTTGGAGGCGAGGTCGTCCTCTTGAAGGGTGCAGGCGAACACGACGGTGTCTTCGACCGCGAGCGCGAGAAAGCCGATCGCGAAGGGTAGTTGCTCGCTCAGGTAGGTGCGGAACGTCTCGAAGTCTCGGCCCTGGTCCCCGCCGGCGGCGACCGGTCCGGTCGCGGGGATCACGTTGCTGGTGATCCGTCGCTTGGCGATGTGGCGGCATAGGTGCTCGAACTCGTGGTGAGCGTTCTGGCTGCTCAGGTCGCTCAGCGCGAAGCGGATGATACGAGCGAGCCGGGGTGGCGCGGTCACAGGTGTCCTTCGGGCATCGGGCCGATTCGGGGTGCCGCGCCCACTCGCGGCGCAATCGAGGATACCGGGACCGCCGGTCTAGCCTCCGCTGATCCGCTGGTCATCGGGCGGAGCGCCCCGGCGATCACGGCTCTGTCGATCCAGGCTCGACGACCGCATCGAGCAGGCCGAATGGGGTGCAGCGGGCATCTCCACGTCCCGTCGGGTATGGGCGCCCAGCACCGCCCTCCCGGCGTACGGACCGCCGACGCCATCGACGGCGAGTCGCGCTACCCTCGCGACCCCTGCCGACTTGGGCATGCCAGCCTGGGCCGGCCCGCCGCATCACGGAGGAGCCCAGCATGGCACGTCGCGCCACCACCCGGGCCGTCGCCGACTCCGCCGCCGGCCTGCGGGTGGCCATCTACATTCGCCGGTCCACCGACGAGGAGCACCAGCCGTTCTCGCTGGAGGCCCAGGAGAGCAAGCTGCGGGCGTACATCACCTCGCAGCCGGGGTGGAGCCTGGTCGCCGCCTTCCCCGACGACGCCTCCGGTGCCACCCTGGAGCGACCCGGTCTGCAGAAGGCCCTCGCTGCCGCCCGCGCCGGGCGCTTCGACGTGCTGCTGGTGTACCGGGTCGACCGGCTCACCCGCCGCATCCGCGACCTGGTCGCCCTGCTCGACGACCTCGACACCGCCGGGGTGGCGTTCCGGTCGGCCACCGAACCGTTCGACACCTCCACCGCGGCCGGGCGGATGCTGGTGCAGATGCTCGGGGTGTTCGCCGAGTTCGAACGCGAAATGATCATCGACCGGGTGGTCAACGGCATGGAACGCAAGGCGGCCAAGGGCAAGTGGACCCTCGGCACGGCTCCGTTCGGGTACACCGTCGACGCCGCCGAGCACGTCCTGATCCCCAACGAGGACGAGGCACCCACGGTCAAGGAGATCTTCCGCCTGTACACCTCCCGGCGGCTGGGAACCCGAGCCATCGCCACCCGATTCAACGAGCGCGGGCTGTCCAAGCGGGGCGGCCGGCCGTGGAGCCACAAGATCGTCGCGTACGTGCTGGGCAACCGGGTCTACCTCGGCGAGATCGCATTCCGGGGCATCGTCCGCGCCGACGCCCACCACGCGCTCATCGACCCGGACACGTTCGACCTGGCCCAGCGGATCCTCACCGACCGGGGCGACAACCCCGCCACCAAGGCCGGCGCCGCCTCCGAATACCACCTGACCGGCAAGCTCACATGTGCGCGGTGTGGCCGCACGTACCTGGGCACCAGTGCCGTCGGTCGCAGCCGGGCCTACCGCTACTACACCTGCTTTACCCGCAGCCGCTACGGCGTCGATCACTGCGCCGCACCTCGTATCGACGCCGATGCCCTCGACGACGCCGTCCTCGCCGCGCTGGCCGACTTCTACACGACCAAGCTCGACCAGGCTCGGCAGGCCATCACCGCGGCCCGTGCCGAGCATCGCCACGCGCAGGCCGGGTACGAACGCGAACTCGCCGCCGTCACCGAACAGCTGGCGGCGAAGGAAGCGGTCGTCGATACCTATCTCACCGACTACGAGGAGAAGAAGATCGACCGGGACATCGTCGCCCGCCGCATCGACAAGATCTCCGAACAGATCCGGCGGATACGCCACCGGCGAGACGAGCTGATGTTCCTGCTCGACGACGACTCCGACGAACCCGACGGCGCCCACCTGACCCAGCTCCGCGACCGCGTCACCCAGATCATCACTACTGGCACCACCCCGGAACGCAAGGCCCTATGCGACGCCTTGATTGCCGAGCTGCGCCTCAACGGGACCGCGACCGCGACACCGGTCTTTCGGGTGCCGCTCACCGGCGAAGACATGGTTGCAATCCTTGGAACGACGACGCGAACCACCGAGAAAACAGTGGTTCGCGAACGTCCCCCTACGGTGCGCCGCCAGGGACTCGAACCCCGAACCCGCGGATTAAGAGCGCAACCTAAATAATATCGGTCAATGTCTTGCGGCACCGTCCGGTGCCGTTTTTGTTGCCCTGTAACGGCTTTCGCGGCCCCACCCTGGCAGGTGGTGCCACCCAGTGTCATCCGGTACCGGAACTGCCGAGCACACATCGATCCCACA
>WNGA01004161.1_pt1 | contig 28474 bp, 30 predicted proteins | sample 5400061 | NCBI WGS metagenome assembly WNGA01 (sample SAMN13153366, study PRJNA577476) | soil metagenome | isolation source: 100 cm soil or saprolite under grassland replicate 2 | place: USA:California | collected 2016-06-15
GGGATCGCCGTGGGCGGTGGAGCGGTCTGGGTTACCGACGTATACGGCAACGCGGTCACGCGGGTCGACCCGAAGACGAACATCGTCGTCGAGACGATCAGGGTTGGCCAGGGGCCGACCGCGATCGCCTACGCCGGCGGAGCGGTCTGGGTCGCCGCCAGCCTGGACGACTCCGTCGTTCGCATCGACCCGGAGACGAACGCGCCGGCGGCGCGGATCGACGTCGGCGATTTGCCTGCCGGCATCGCGGTGGGACGGGGCGCCGTCTGGGTGGCGAACGCGGGCGACGGCACGGTCTCGAAGATCGATCCGAAGGCGAACAAGCTCGTCGAGACGATCGAGGTCGGCGGCGTCCCGGTTGGCGTCGCCGTCGCGGCTGGGCGCGTCTGGGTGACAGTTGCCGGAGGCGAGAACGCGGGCATCGACGCCGGTCCCGGAACCGCTCGTCTCGAGGCTCTGTCCGACGCGGGCACGCTGGATCCCGCGCTCGCGAGCGACGCACTCTCGGTGCAGGTCGAGTACGCGACGTGCGCCAAGCTGCTCAACTATCCCGACAAACGGGGTCCGGCGGCCCTCCAACTCGAGCCGGAGGCCGCCCTCTCTCAGCCGGCCCTCTCCGCCGATGGCAGGACGTACACGTTCACTATCCGCTCAGGCCTGCGATTCTCCCCGCCCTCGAACCAGGCCGTGACGCCGCAGACGTTCAAGTACGCCATCGAACGCAGCCTGAGCCCGAGGATGCGCGGACCGGCCCGCCGTCGTCTGCCGGAGATCGTCGGAGCGGCGGCCTACGATGCCGGAAGGGCGTCGCAGATCGCAGGCGTGCAGGCGAAGGGCTCAAAGCTCACGATCCGGCTGACCGAGCCTGCGCCGGACTTGCCGGCGCGGCTCGCCCTGCCGTTCTTCTGCGCCGTCCCAACGAACACGCCGATCGATCCGAGAGGGGTGCGCACGATTCCGTCCGCGGGGCCCTACTACGTGGCCTCGTACGTCCCCGGGCAGGTGATCGTGCTGAAGAAAAACCCAAACTACGGCGGCCGCCGCCCGCACAACCTCGCCGAGATCCGCGTCGTGCTCGCCGTCGCTCCGGCGCAAAGCCTGGTCGACGTCGAGGCCGGGCGGGCCGACTACGCCTTCGACGGCGTTCCCCGCGATGCCCACGCCCGCCTCAGCCGGCGCTACGGGCCCGGCAGCGCGGCGGCGAAAGCGGGACGGCAGCAGTACTTCGTCAACCCACAACTCGGCGTCGACTTCCTGGTACTCAATGCGCGCCGGCCTCTGTTTGCGAATGTGCAGCTACGCAGGGCGGTGAATTATGTCGTCGACCGCCGCGCGCTGGCCCCGAACGACGCCTTCGCGCGCGGCCAGCCGGCCGACCACTACCTCCCGCCTGCGATGCCGGGCTTCCTTCCCGCGCACGTCTATCCGCTCGCACCCGATCTGACCGAAGCGCGGAGACTGGCACGTGGCCCTCGCCGGACGGCGGTGCTCTACACCTGCGATCTTCTCTCTTGCAGGCAACTCGGGCAGATCGTGAAGGCGAACTTGAGCAAGATTGGGATCGACGTCTCGGTCGAAGAGTTTCCGGTCTCTGCGCTCCTGGCGAGGCTCGTGCGGAGTGACGAGCCGTTCGACATCGCCGTCTTCGGGCACAGCGGAGACGTGGCCGACCCCGGCACCTTCCTCGAAGAGATGCTCGCGCTGCCCGTGCTCAATCTCGGCGTACAGGCGCGACGGGCAGCCGCGGCCGACCGGCTCCTCGGACGAATGCGCGAGCTCGCCCTCGGCAGGTTCGCGAACGAACTCGCGCGCGACGCAGCACCGCTCGTCGCCTTCGCGAATCCCGTCCGGCAAGACTTCTTCTCGCGCCGGATGGGCTGCCAGATCCACAACCCGCTCTACGGCATGGATCTCGCGGCGCTCTGCATCAGGCGCTAGCCACCAAGTGTGCACGCCTGCCGGTTCAGCGTGCGGTGCGGTCGGCGACGTTGGGGAGCGTGTGCGCCGATCGGCGACTCCGTCGGCCGCGCGGACTCGTGATCACCCGGGATGCAGTGCGAGTTTGGCGTTCCAGGCTCGTTCGATCTGCCGCATCAGCGCCGGGACGGATCCTTGGACTGTGAGCGGTAGCAGGCCCGGTCAGCCGCCTGGATTGGTTCTCAGGATGAGCTGCCTGCCGTCCGCGAGACTCGCACGGACGGCCAGGTGGCCGACGGCGTTGATCGACACTGGGTTCGATGCGAAGTCCGTGACGGTCGATCCGAACAGGTGGTCTCCGATGGCCAGGATCCTGTTTGTCTTCGGGTCGGGGCCGTTGAACAAGCCGAGGCTCCCGCCTCGTGCGGTGGCGATGCGAACAACGGAACCAGCACCGTCGATCAGGGCGCCTCGAAACCTCTCGAACTCTCCGTCTGTATCGACGACCGTGATACGGCCGTCGTCCGCGATCAGGATCGCAGTCCCTTGGTCTCGCAGAGTGGCCGCAAACGCAACGGTTCCGTGGTCGTTGACGGAGGGGAAGAGCGCAAGGCTCTCGAAAACGTCGCCGGTCTCGGCGACTGCTCGGATCGTTCCCTCGCGCGCCGAGTAGATGCCCTCGACGCCGTCCTCACGGTCGGCCCGGAATACCACAGCGCCGCCACTGTCGATGACGGGCAAGCCGTGGAATCGGCTCCAGCCGCCGTCGGTCTCCGCGACGGTGGCGACGTCGGCAGCATCGCCCACGAAGATGCCGCTAACCCCCTCCGCAGGATCCGCACGGAACGCAACCATGCCCGCTTCGTTCATCGTGGGGCCAAGCGGCCCGACCGACGACAGTCGACCACGCGTATCCGCGATCGTCTGCAATCTCCCGTTGCGGAGCACGAAGACGCCCTGGCCGCCACCCGGTAGGTCACCGTAGAAGCTCGTCTCCCCAGCAAGGTTCACGTCAGGATGGCTCGTCACAGCAGCAATGACGTCCGCCCCAACGAGCTGCGCCGCAGCCTCGCCGGTGCCGGTAAAGACTCCACTGCCGCCGTCTCGAAGCGCTGCCTGGAACGCCACCATGCCAACATCGTTCACGGCGGGCACGTACGGCGCGAAATCGCTGAACCGCTCGGCCGTGGTTGCGATCACCGTCCAGGAAAACACAGGCTGGCGTCCAGGCAGGGCGAGCCGTCTCAATGGCACTACGTCGGTTCGTCTCTCTGGACGCCGTACACCTGCAGACTCTCCACCTTCCTATACTGCCCCGCGTGGTGCGGGCTGCGCTCTTCGCTCTCGTGGGTCTCGTGTTCCTCACGCACTGGTTGGTGACCGACCCCAGTTACGAGATGTCCGATTCTCAGGATGAGTGGAATCACGTGCTGGCGTTCAGCGCCGTGATTCTCTCCCTCGCGGCGGCCATACCGATGTTCGCCCAGCTCGTCCACGGGCCGTTCGCGTTCCGGGCTTCGCTGGTCGCAGCCGCAGGCGCGGCCTTCGCCAGCTTTGCCAACATCCTCGAGGACGGCTTGGGGATGGGCTGGGCCTTCTTCGCATTCACACTGGGCACAGCGATCCTGTTGCTCGGCCTCTTGGTGCTGACGGTGGTGATCGCGTTAGGTGGCCGTGGCGGTCCCCGACTGCTCGCATTCGTCCCTGCAGGAACGAGTGCAGCGATCATCTTCTATGTGATCGCGGGCGGCCCGCTCATGCTGGCCACATGGCTCGTGGCAGCGGCACTGGCTCTCGCTCTACCGGCACGAACGGTTGTAGAGGCCACGCCCACAGCGCCTTAAACCCGCTGGGGTAACACCCCGCCGGTGAGAGGCGCGCCATGTGGGCGACAGTTGCACCGCAGGGCTCGAATGATGGCGACCGGCTTCACGGGCGACCGGACAGCAGAAGCTGCCCCTGAGCAGCAACATCGTTGTGTTAACCACAACGATGCCCCCAACGGGATTCGAACCCGTGCGACGGCCTTGAAAGGGCCGCGACCTGGACCGCTAGTCGATGGGGGCCGGGTCAGGTCAGGCTACAGATACATGATCCAGCGGGCAGTCGCCCCGCAGGCACAGTCCTTGTGCTTCACGGTGCAGGCGCGACAGCTCCAGTGCTCCCACCAGATCCACTTCAGGTGGTTCACCTCGAGCACGAACAGGGCGACGATCCAGAGGAGAATCTCGGTCCGCGACACGTCGTCCAACGTATCGGCAGCCCGGGGCGCGTGGCAATAGGCCGGAGGGCCCAGAGGCCCGGCCGGGCGGTCCTAGCAAGGGTTCGGGTGGAGCGATTCCCCGAGGAACCGCTCCACCCCGAGCTTTCGGTGTGTCGCTAGAGCGCGCTGCCGCGGCGGCCGAATCCGCCCGCGAAAAGGCTGATCAGCCAGAGCAGCGCGAGGACGGCAGCAACGATGAACAGCCAGTGGATCACGAAACCGGCGCCGAACGCGATGATCGCAAGGATCGCCAGTAGGACGAGAAGCAGCATGTGTTAGTCGCCTCCTTAGCAGAGGGGTGAGTTGATTCCCTCAGAGAACGGACGACCGCGGCGAAGGGTTACGGGCGGTGTCGGCCGTGATAGCTCACGAGCGTGCAAACGAGCCCCGTCAGCGCGAGCCCCGGCCCGACTTCGAGCAGTAACCGGCCGGCGTCGCCTCGGCCGACGCCTGTGACGATGCCGCCGATCCCGATCCACAGCCCGCACGCGAGCGCGGGCAGCAGCGCGACGATCACGAGCGGGTCATGCCACGGCTTTCGGCGGGCGCGCCAGATGCGGTCGTCAGCGACGAGAAACACTGCGGCCGCCGTGGCGGGCACCACGCCCGTCCACGCCTGCTGTGATCCGGCCGCGACCCACACGCACACCGCCACTGCGGCGGGCGTCAGCGCGTCAGGCAGTGAGCGGGGCAAGCACGAGGATCGCGTCGCCCTGCTGGGCCTGCGACAGGCTGAACTTGTAGACGCGCGACTCGGTCGCGGCGTCGACCGTCTCCTGTTCCTTGCTCGGTATCGCCGACGGCAGCGGCACCTTCGCTCCGAGCGTTTGCAGCAGCGGAATCTTCAGGTGATCCGCGACGTCGGACTTTTCGAGATAGACGACGTACTGCGGCTGGGCGCCGGACGGCGGCGGCATGAAGGCGATCACGCTCTTCATGCCGTGCACGTACTTGAACGTGTAGAGCGCGAGCTCGAGGATCTGCCGCCGCACGAGCGTGCCGCGCTCGACGGACGGCTTGCCGGACGCGATCGCGCACGAGGTGCCGAGCCCACACAGCGCGTACATGACGCTGTCGCCCGACGACACCTGGACGATCTTGTCCTCGGCGCCCTTCTTGCCGCGCACGACGACGTAGTGGATCGGGATCTGCTGGTCGGCCGGAGAGACGGAGGGCGCCTTCGCGATCACGTCGACGAGCTGCTTACCCGACGGCAAGCGGTACGACCTGGACACGTGCGCCGCGATCTGTTTCGCCGCGCCTTGCCCCCCGCCGCTCGGCTTCCACGACGACCACGTCGGGCCGGGGTTGATGGACCGGCCGGCGAAAACGACGACCCCCGCGATTGCGGCTCCGAGCGCCAGGGCGAGCAGTGAGTACACGAAGAGGAACCGCGTGCGGTGCGGGCGGGCCTCACGAGGTGCCGGGGGCCCTTTGACCGGCTCCGCCCGCGCGGCGTCGGTGGTGGTCACATCCGCGGCCACGATTCCTCCTTCGTCCAGTCGATCTCCGGGCGGCGCAGGTCCTGCTGATCGAGCAGCCGCACGAGCTCGTCGCCGTACAGCTCTTGCCGCTCGATCACCGCATCCGCAACCTTCTCGACGCTCTCCTTGTTCGCGATCATGAAGTTCTGGGCGGTCGCGAAGGCCTGACCGAGAATCTGCGCCGCCAGCGCGTGCTTCTCGCGGTCCTGGAGGACGGACGCGATCGGGTCCCCGCCGAAGTCGGCGCTGCCGCGGGTGCGGTTCATCAGCTGTGTACCGATCTCCTCGAAGCGCTTCATGACGCGCGCTCGCGTCTGCTCGCCGCTCTCGTCCGCGAACTTTGCCCCTCCCAGGTCGATCCGCTGCGGGCCCATGCCGGCTGCACCGACCATCGACGCAGCCCGTGCCGTCGCGTACTGGAGGTCACCGCCGACGCCGCTCGACGTCTCGCCGTAGAAGACATGCTCCGCCGCCATCGCGCCGAGCACATGGACGAGATCGCCCATGGCCTCGCTGTGCCACTCGCTGAAGCGCTCCTCCTTCTGGAACGCCTGGTGGTGGCCGAGCGACCCGCCGCGCATCTTGATCGAGAGCCGGCTCGACTCGAGGTCTGGCCGATAGATGTGGGCGGCGGTTGCGTGCCCGGCCTCGTGGATCGCGACGGCCCGCGTTTCGTGCTCGACGTAGCGGACGCCGATCGCCGTGCCTGACTCGATCGCGGTCATCGCATCGACGAGGTGCTGCCAGTTGAAGGCCAACTGGCCCTCGTGGTGCGCGTTGGTCAGCGCCATCGAGCAGATCTGCTCGATCATCGCCGGCGAGTAGCCGTTCGTGATGCGCGCGATCTCGTCGCGCCGCTGCGGCGTGTCGAGGTCGGGATCGTGCGTGACGCGGTCGAGGTAGAGATCGAAGATGTCCTTCCGGTCTTCCTTCGTCGGCGTGCGGAACCACACGTGCCGGCCCATGCGCCCCGGCCGCGTCAGCGCGGGGTCGAGCACTTCCATGGGCACGTTGGTCGCGCCGATGAAATAGATCTGCGCCTTGAGCGGCCGCGGCGGGCGGAGCCGCAGGCTCACCCGCCCGATGCGCCGCGGGACCACGTACACGGCGTCGAGGAATGAATTGATCCGGTTCGTGAGGAAGCGGCGCATGAACGGCGGATTGTCGATCCCGTCCATCGTCACGAGGAGCTGGTTGAGCGCGAGCTGGCCCTGGCCGCCCATCATTCCGGGGAAGATGCCCTGGTTGACGAGGTTGCCGATGCGGTGCATCCACGCCGGATACGGCGAGACCCGCTCCGGCGCGCGCTGCTCGAACATCCGCTCCCGCCACGCACGGGTCTCGACGATCAGATCGCCGCTCGGGTTGAGCGCCCCGAACGGCCCGTAGAGCGGCAGTTCGGGAGCGACGGTGGCCCGTTGCCCCTGCAGCGCCTGGCGGCGCATCCCGACGGCGTCGATCTCGTCGATGAAGACGATGCACTGCCCGCCCCACTTCCGGGCGAGCTTCTTCGCCTTGCGAGCGAGAAAGCGCACGATCAGTGCGTCGATGCCGATGAACGTCTGCGCGAACCCCGATCCCGGGATCGAGACGAACGGTGAGTTGAACCCGGTAGCGATCGCCTTGGCGAGCATCGTCTTGCCGGTGCCCGGTGCGCCGAGGAACAGGAGTCCTCGCTCGCGTCGCCGGGCTCGTACCCGCGGATCTGCGAGATCCCCATCAGCATCATCGGCCCCATGAAGATGAGGAAGTTCGCCATGAAGAGGAAGAACACGAACACCACCTGGATCCACAACGCCGGCGTGCTCAGCACGTGGCCGATCCCGTTCAGGATGCTCGTCGCGGCTCCAGGCCACGTCGCGTCGGGCTTGTCCTTCACGACGCGGAAGAGCCAGACGATCGTGATCAGGCTCGTGAGCCAGATGCCGACGCGGAAGTAGAAACGCCAGGTCCACGCGCGGCGGCGGTTCGCGACGTCTTCTTCGCGGAGCCTCGTCTCCTGCGTGCCGAAGAGGCTCGGCCACGGGATGAGCCGGCGGATGATCAGATCGACGAAGCCGCGGAAGCCGATCACCGTGCCCGCTGTCGCCGCGATCGCAGCACCCGTGCCGAGGCCGACCTGCTTGTGGTACCAGAAGTACGCCGCCGGGCTCGTCAGAATCGCGATGAAGGTGGCGATCCGCGCCAGCTTGCGAAGCTGGGTCGCAAGGGCCACCGACTCCTGGCTCGACCTCAGTGTCCCCGTGAGTTCCGCAACGTCCGCTGTTGCCATCGGCCCCTCAGTGTAATCCCGCTTCAGCGTACCCTCAGTACGCCCGATTGAACTCCTTAGATTTCTCTCACGATGACGTCGAGCGCGCTGCGCGCTATCACCGGCCGCGATACGTCGCGCTCGTCGTCGACCTCCTGCTTTCGGCAGGGCTGCTCGTCGTCCTCCAGTGGGCCTGGTCCGGGCCGTGGCGCCTCGTCGACAGCCTCGGCTGGGCCGGCGCGGCAGCCGCCTACGCCGCGCTCGTCTTGCTCCTCGGCGGCCTCGTCGGGCTGCCGCTCGCCGTTTGGCGCGGGCACGTCCGCGAGCGGCGCTGGGGCTTCTCGACGCAGCGGCTCGCCGGCTGGCTCGTGGACTGGACGAAGGGCGAGGCGGTCTCGCTCGTGCTCACCGTTGCGCTCTGGACCGGGCTCGTCGGGCTCGCCCGGGCGCTGCCGTCGGCCTGGCCGGCCGCGGCTTCGGCGGCCGTCGCGCTCGCGGTCGGATTTCTCTCCTTTGTTGCTCCGGTTGTGCTCGAGCCGATCTTCAACCGGTTCCGTCCGCTCGCCGACGAGCGCCTAGCCGGCGAGCTGCGCTCGCTCGCCGAGCGGGCAGGGGTACCCGTCCGAGACGTCCTCGTGGCCGACGCGAGCCGGCGGACGACGAAGGTGAACGCCTACGTTTCCGGACTCGGCGGCACGCGCCGCGTCGTCCTCTATGACACGCTGCTCGATTCCGCGGGCGAGGGCGAGCTGAAGCTGATCGTCGCGCACGAGCTCGGGCACCGGCGGGAGGGACACGTCGCGAAGTTCACGCTCCTCGGGATGGCTGGGGCCGCCGGGTGGGTCGTCGCGCTCTGGGCGCTGCTCGGCTCTCGGATCGCCTCGCCACGGGAGCTGCCGCTCGTGCTTCTCGTCTCGCTCGGCTTGCGGCTCCTCGTGCTCGCGCCGGGCGCTGCGCTCTCGCGGCGCTGGGAGCGCGTGGCGGACCGCCACTCGCTCGAGCTCACCCACGATCTCGAGTCCTTCGAGCGGGCCCACGTGGACCTCGCACGGAAGAATCTGAGCGACCTCGTTCCCCCGCGGCTCGTGTACCTGCTCCTCTTCTCGCATCCGACGCCGCCGGAGCGGCTCGCATTCGGGCGCTCCTGGGCGCAAGGATAGGACGGTGCACGCACACGATCACTCCCGGACCCGGGACCGGCGGCTGCTCGGCATCGCTCTCGGGCTGATCCTCGCGCTCATGGCCGGCGAGGTGTCGGCCGGCCTCCTCGCCGGCTCGCTCGCGCTCCTCGCCGATGCCGGGCACATGCTCACGGACGCGGCAGCGCTCGGCGCTGCGCTCGTCGTCTCGCGGCTCGCGACACGCCCCGCGCGCGGCCCGTGGACCTTCGGCTGGGGGCGGGCGGAGATTCTCGCTGCCCAGGCGAACGGCATCACGCTGCTGCTCGTCGGCGTCTGGATCGTGTACGGCGCCGTGCGCCGCCTCGTCTCGCCGGTGGACGTGCACGGAGGCGTCGTGCTCGTGGTCGCTCTCGCGGGTATCGCCGTCAACCTCGCCGCGACGCTCGTGCTCCGCCGCGCCGATCGCGAGAACCTGAACGTCCAAGGTGCGTTCCTCCATGTCGCGACCGATCTCGCTGCATTCATCGGCACGGCGGTCGCGGGCGCGCTCGTGCTCGCAACCGGGTGGGACCGCTTCGATCCGATCGCGGCGGTCCTCGTGGCGGCCCTCATGGTCCGCTCGAGCTGGTATCTGCTCCGCGAGTCGGGGCGCATCTTCATGGAGGGGTCGCCGGCCGGGATCGACCCGCCGGCCGTCGCGCGGGCGCTCGTCGACGATCCCGAGGTCGTCGAGGTACACGACCTCCACGTCTGGACCGTGACGAGTGGCTTCCCGGCCCTCGCCGCGCACGTGCTCGTCTCGCCGGACGCCGACTGCCACGCCGCGCGGCGCCGCCTCCAGCACCTGCTCGAGGAGCGCTTCCATCTGCACCACGTGACGCTGCAGGTCGACCATGTCGCGCGGCGCTCCCAGCCGGTCGAGTTAGCATCGGCCCGTGACGACGTACGACCTGAACGGTAAGACTGCGGTCGTCACCGGCGCCTCGTCCGGCATCGGCCGGGCGACGGCGCGTTTGCTCGCCGCCGCCGGTGTTCGCGTCGCAGGCGGCGCGCGACGTGTCGACCGGCTCGAGACCGACGTCGCGCTCGAGCTCGACGTCACCGATCCTACGAGCGCCGAGCGCTTCGTCCGCGAGGCGGTCGAGCAGCTCGGAGGCATCGACATCCTCTTCAACAACGCCGGCCTCGCACTCGGCCGATACCTGTTCGACGAGTCCAGCGAAGAGGACGAGAGCGCAGTCTTCAACACGAACGTGAACGGGCTCGTTCGCATGACGCGGCTCTGCCTCCCGCACGTCCGCGACGGCGGGCACATCGTCAACATGGGCTCCATCGCCGGGCGCCAGGCGTACGAGAAGGGCGCGAGTTACGTCGCATCGAAGTTCGCCGTGCGCGGCTTCACGTACGCGCTGCGGGAGGATCTACTCGGGCGCCCGATCCGGCTGACCACCGTCGATGCAGGGCTCGTCGAGACGGAGTTCTCGATCGTCCGCTTCAAGGGCGACACCGAGCAGGCCTCGGCCGTCTACAAGGGAGTCGATCCGCTCGTCGCCGAGGACATCGCGGATTGCGTCATGTGGGCGCTCACGCGCCCCTGGCACGTGAACATCGACGAGATCGTCGTGAAGGCGCGAAACCAGTCGTCCGGGGCACGCGTCTTCCGCGAGCCGTAGATGGGGTGGCGCGTCGTCATCGTGACGAGAGTGCTGCCGGTCGTGCTCGGGCTGGACGCAACGCTGCGCGAGGCGGGGCACGAGCCGGTCGCGCTCCTGACGGTCCGCGACGCGCAGGGCCGCTACGGCGACTTCGATCTCGGCGGCATGCTGAACGAGGTGCCGGCGGATCTCGACGTGCTGATGCCCGCAGGCCGCCAGGGGATTGCGCCGCTGCTCGAGTCGGTGCAGCCCGATCTCGTCGCGTGCATCGGCTTTCCCTGGAAGATCCCGCCCGAGGCGCTCGCCGTGCCCAGGCTCGGCTGGCTCAACGGCCATCCCTCGCTCCTCCCGCACCACCGCGGGCCCGTGCCCGTTGCCTGGGCAATCCGGCTCGGCGAGCCGGAGATCGGGTTCACGTTCCACCGCATGGACGTCGAGCTCGACACCGGTCCGATCTTCGCGCAGCGGACGATGAAGATCGGCGAGTACGTCGAGCCCGACGCGTTCTATCCGCGGCTGGGGCCGTACATGGTCGACGCGTTTCAGGAGTCGATCGCGAAGCTCGCGGCCGGCGACGAGGGAGTGCCGCAGACCGGCGGCGGCGAGTACGAGACGTTCTTCACCGACGAGGACGCGCGCCTCGATCTCGCGCGCCCACGCGCAGAGGTGCATCGCCTCGTCTGGGCCTGGCGCTACACGATTCCGAAGGGCGACCTGCGCGGCGCGCTCGTGGAGCTCGACGGCGAGACCGTCCGTGTGCTCGCCTCGTCGCTCGACGAAGTCGACGGCGCACGGCGGGTCGAGTGCGGCGACGGGCCGCTGTGGCTCGTGCAGACCGAACCCGCATCCTGACTTCAGTCAGGTTGCAGTCGTTCCGGAACGACTGCAACCAGGTTGAAACCTGGTTGCGGATGCGTTCAGCTGACGAGCGGCCAGGCGTGCCACCGTTCCGGCTCGAGCCACGCGCTGAAGCGTTGCTGGTCTCGCGTGCCGAACGGCTCACCGGTGTACCGGCGGGCGAGACGATCGATGTCGAGCAGCCACGGATCGGGCTCGATCGAGACGATGCGGCCGAGCAGGCTCACGTGGTCGTACGTGTCGCCGTCCGAGAGCACGGTCAGGGCCGCGCGGGGCTCAACGCGCATGTGCTCGAGCCGGCGTCGCGTGTCCGCCATATTCAGGAGGACGCGTCCGTCCGCCCACTCGTACCAGGTGGCGGCGGTGTGCGGGGAGCCGTCCGGCCGCACGGTCGCGACGACCGCGAGGTACGGCTTCGCGAGCACGGCCACGACCTCCGGCGGCACGGGAACGCGTGGCATCAGGCCGACGCCGCCACGGGAGCCGCCTCGACGACGGGCTCGGCAGTGACCTCGCGCACGCTGCGCACCCGGACGACCGCGAGAGTGCTCGCCACCAGCCAGCCTGCGCCGAACAGGAGGTAGCCGCGCATCCCGACGGCGGACGAGATCGGCCCCGCGAGCGCGTACCCCGCGGGCAGGAACACCATCGCCCCCATCCAGCCGTACGCCGAGACGCGGGCGAGCTTGTCGGGCGGGATCATCCGCTGCACGGTGCTGTCCCACACCACGGAGCCGCACGCGAACGCGAAGCCCGCGAGCGCGGCCGCCGGTGCGAGCAGCTCGACGGGCGCGTGGTAGGCGAGCAGCACGCTCTGGATCGACGTCGGCACGAACAGCAGGCCGGTGGCGACGAGCGGGTGGCGCGGCCGGAAGCGAAGTCCGGCGATGCTTCCGAGCAGCGCGCCGATTCCCTCGCCGGTGACGACGACGCCCCACGAGCCGGCGCCGCCCATCGAGTGCTTCGCGATGTACGGGCCGAGCACGAAGAACGGCGCATAGGTGAGCAGGAAGTAGAGCGCGATCCAGAGCACGAGCACCCACATCCACGTGTGCTCCACGAACGCGCTCCAGCCGTCGCGCAGCTCGCGGAGGAAGCTCTGGCCCGCGCGCGCGAGCGAGTCGACGCGCACCAGCGAGAGAAGGAGCACGCTCGCGCCATAGGTGCCCGCGTCGAAGAGCAGGGCGGTACCCGAGCCCACGGTGGCGACGATCGTCCCGCCGGTCGCAGCGCCGAGCGGGAACGCCGCGTAGCGCGCGATCGCGAGATAGCTGTTGGCCTGCTGGAGCAGATCTTCTCGCACGACCTCGCGCACGAGCCCGTACGAGGCCGGCGAGTAGAACGCGACCGCCGCTCCACCGCACGCCTGCAGTGCGATCAGCTCCCACACCTGCGCGTGCCCGGTCACGAGCAGCACGCCCATCGCGGTGCGCACGGCGAAGCTACCGGCGTCCGAGGCGATCATGACCAGGCGGCGCGGGAACCGGTCGCCGACAACGCCGCCGAACGCGAGGGTCGACACCTGGGCGATCGTCCAAGCGGCAAAGCTCAGGCCAACCTCGGTTGCGCTTCCGCCGAGGTCGAGCACCGCGAACGCGACCGCGATCGGGGCGAGATACGTCCCGACGTAGGAGATCCCGCGGGCGGCGAAGAGCAGCCGGAAATTGCGGTCGCGGAGAGCCTCCACGACTGGATGGTTACTCGCTTAGGCGGCTGCCGACAAGTCGGCCCAGCGCTTCAGGCCGTGATACGACTGCCAGACGGGAATCGCGAAGGCGTAGTCCTCCGGCCGCTCGCCCGCGTCCCGCATCTCGGTCTGCACATACGCGACGAACTCCTCCTCGCTCGCGCCGCCGCGGACGAAGTCCGTCCAGTCGTAGAGGGCAAGCCTCAGCTCGGCGAGATGGCGCTGCGTGTCCTCGGCGATCCCGAAGTGAACGAGAGCCAGTCGCTCGGGGTCGCGGCGCTCGAGCTCCTCGATCGTGCGTTGCCATGCGTCGAGGTCGAACTCGGGGGGCGGGGTCGGCGGCATCACGAAGCGGCTCGGCTGCAGTCGCACTCCTGCCGCGTCGCCCGCGTAGAGAGTCCCGTCGCGGTCGAGGTAGCAGACGTGGTGCGACGCGTGTCCCGGTGTGGGGAAGCACCCTAGCCCGAGCACGCTGTCGCCGACGACGTGGACATTCTCGGCCGGCACGGGTGCGAGCTCGCCCCACAGCGTGTCGAACGTGTCGCCGTAGAGTCGGCGCGCGCTGCGCTCGAGTCGCTCCGGCGCGACGAGGTGCGGCGCACCGATCCCCGACACGTGCACCTGCAGGTGGGGATGCTCGCGGACGAGGGTGCCCGCGGCCCCGGCATGGTCGAGGTGGATGTGGCTGAGCAGGAGATGCCTGACGTCATGCAGCTCGAGGCCGTGGGATGCGAGCCCGGCCTTCAGAGTCTCGACCGTCGTCGCTGGTCCGCAGTCGAAGATCGCAGGGCCGTCGTCGGTGTCGAGCAGATACGACGCGATCCCTCGCGCGTGGCCCTGGTGGTAGAGGTCAATCGGCTCCGGCTGCGGCACGCGGGGATCCTACGTAGTCCGCAACCTGACTTCAGTCAGGTTGCAGTCGTTCCGGAACGCGTGATCGCGCAGCTTCAAGCGATGCGGTCGCGTGCCGCGGTGAGGATCTCCGATGCCTCACTGCGGTTCCCCCAGCCGCGCGTCTCGGTGCGCTTCGACGGCTCGAGGTCCTTGTAGCGCTGGAAGAAGTGCTCGATCTCGTCGCGAAGCTCAGCCGTCACGTCGTGGATGTCGCGCACGCGCTCGAAGCTCGGATCGCCGAGCGGAACGCAGAGCAGCTTCTCGTCCGGCCCCTTCTCGTCCGTCATGTGGAACACGCCGATCGGACGCACGCGGATCCGACAGCCGGGGAACGTCGGGTCGGCGACGAGGACTAGCGCGTCGAGCGGGTCGCCGTCCTCGCCGAGCGTCCCTTCGACGTACCCGTAGTCCGCGGGATACGTCATCGCCGTAAAGAGCCGCCGGTCGAGCACGATGCCGCCGAGCTCCCGGTCGTATTCGTACTTGTTCCGTGACCCGGACGGAATCTCTACGAAAACGACTGCGCGGTCTGCGCCGTCCCCCGTCACGCACGCACGCGCGCCGGCCTCAGTGCGTGCTCGAGGTCGAGGATGAGGTCCTCGACGGACTCGATCCCCACAGAGAGGCGGATGAGATTCGGCGGTGCCGCGAACGGTGCGGTCGCGGTCGATGCGTGCGTCATTCGAGCCGGCACCTCGATCAGGCTCTCGACGCCGCCGAGCGACTCCGCAAGCTGGAAGAGCTTCGTGCGCGTGACGAGCGCCTCCGCTTCCTCCGGCGACGACGCGAGAAACGAGACCATCCCGCCGAAGTCGCGCATCTGCCGTGCCGCGATTGTGTGATTCGGGTGCGTCGGCAGCCCGGGGTAGAGGACGCGGTCGACGTTCAGGCGCCGCTCGAGCCAGAGCGCTATCGCCATCGCATTCTCGCAGTGCTTGCGCATGCGCACCGCGAGGGTTTTGATCCCGCGTAGCACGAGCCAGGAGTCGAACGGGCCGGGAACGGCTCCGAGCGACTTCTGGAGGAAGTAGAGCCGCTCTGCGATCGTCGGATCGTTCGTCGCGGCGAAGCCGCCCACCGTGTCGGAGTGTCCGCCCAGGTACTTGGTCGTCGAGTGGACGACGATGTCTGCGCCGAGGTCGAGCGGCTGCTGCAGATACGGCGTCGCGAACGTGTTGTCGACGACGACGATCGCGCCGACCTCGTGCGCGGCCTCAGCGGCTGCGCGAATGTCGACGACGTTGAGCATCGGGTTCGACGGCGACTCGATCCAGACGATGCGCGTGTTGTCGTCGAGGTGCTCGCGCAGCCTCGGGAACTGATCTGCCGGTACGTAGTCGAAGATGTAGCCCTTCGGCTCGTACACCTGAGAGGTCATCCGATACACGCCGCCGTACACGTCGGCGATGAGCACGACGCGCTGTCCCGGATCGACGAGATGCATGATCGTTGTCGTTGCCCCGAGCCCGGACGAGAAGGCGACGCCGTGTTCCGCGTTCTCGAGGGAGGCGAGCGCGCGCTGGAGGGCGGTTCGCGTCGGATTTGCGACGCGCGAGTAGTCGTAGCCCTTGTGCTCGCCGACCGCGTCCTGGACGTATGTCGAGGTCTGATAGATCGGCGTGATGATCGAGCCGGTTGCCGGATCAGGCTCCTGGCCCTCGTGGATGGCTCTGGTCTCGAAGTCCACGCCTGAAGTCTACGAACGTACGACCCGCTCGGCACCGAGCACACGGGCAAGCCGCGCCAGCGCTGCGTCGAGGGAGTCGTCGAGCCTGCCGCGGATCCCGGGCTCTGGATGGAACGCCTTCACGCGGAGGACGCCCTCAGCTCGTTCGTGCTTGAGGTCGGCGCGGCCGACGAGTCGGTCGCGCCGCAGGAGCGGCAGGACGTAGTAGCCGTAGATGCGCTCGGGCTCGCGCTTGTAGACCTCGATGACGTGGCGAAAGCCGAAGACCCGCTCGAGGAACACCCGGTCCCAGACGAGATTGTCGAACGGGGAGAGCAGCACGGCCGGTGGCAACGCGCCGCCGCCCGGCTCGGCCTTCGCGGGGACGAGGACCGGCGCCTTGCCGTCCTCGACCTCGAGCAGGCGCAGCTTTCCCTCGGCGACGAGTGCCTCGGCATACGGGCGGATGCGCGCGCCGCCGCCGCGCAGCCGCCACATCTCGGCAATCGCCGCCTCGGTGAGCGCCCCGCGCGCCTCGACACCGCGCACGGTCGCCCAGAGCACGTAGGCGTCGTCATTCGGAATGTGGCCGTTCAAGACGTACTCGGGAAAGACGCGCTCCGGCAGGTCGTAGAGCCGCTGGAAGCCGTCCCGCCCGGCGATCGCGAGCCGACCTGCGGAATGGAGCGCCTCGAGCACGATCTTCGCCGGCTTCCAGTTCCACATCCCGCCGGGGCCGGAGCCCTCGAAGTGCCGCGACCCGAGCGGGCCGCGCTCGGCGATCTCGCGCAGCACCTGCTCGGTCAACTCCGGGTCGCGCTCGAAGACGTTGCCGCGCCACGGGTGCGACTCGGCGAAGCGCGCCATCCGCCAGCGGTGCATCGGGAAGTCCTCGATCGGGATGAGGCAGGCCTCGTGCGCCCAGTACTCGAAGATCCGTCCCTCGCGCATGAGCTTCGAGACCGCCGGCTCGGGATAGGCGCCGACGCGCGCGCCGAGCGCGATCCGGTGACTGCGCTCGACCGTGGAGATCGAGTCGAGCTGGACGCAGCCGAGCCGCCGCACCGCCGTGAGCACCTCTGCGGCGGTGCCGCTGCGCGGCCGGGAGGCGTAGCCCTGCGCCTCCACCACGCGCCGGCGGATCTCTGCGAGGCTGACGGTCGTGCCGGACTTCGCCACCTTCGTACTAGATCAATTGCCTCCACCTCCGGGTCGGGTGCTCGAAGTGGGCTGCGGCCGCGAGGGCGGCCTCGTCGCAATGCTCGTGGACGCGGGCTACGACGCACTCGGCGTCGATCCGCACGCGCCCGAGGGCGATCGGTTTCTCCGCACCACGTTCCAAGACCTCCCAAGTGACAAGTTGTCACTTGGGAGGTGGGACGCGGTCGTTGCGGGCCGCGTGCTTCATCACGTGAACCCGCTCGACGAGGGGATCGACACGCTCGCCTCGCTCGCGCCGCTTCTTCTCGTCGACGAGTTCGCGCACGACCGCATCGACGCTGCTGCGCAGGACTGGTACGAGGGGCAGCACCGCATGCTCCGCGCGAGCGGAGCGGAGCCGTACGGGTCGCCGGATCTCGACGAGTGGCGGGTGCAACATCCCGGCCTGCACGCCCACGGCGTGCTGCTCGACGCGCTGCGCGCTCGTTACGACGAGCGCGTGCTCGAGTGGGTGCCGTACCTGTGCCGCTGGCTAGGCGGCCCGAGCAGCGAGGCACTCGAGCAGGTGCTGATCGACACCGGAGTGGTGCCGGCGATCGGCTACCGGTGGGCGGGCCTCAGGCGCGAACTCCGCTGATCACGTCGACGACGTGCTCCGCGGCGGCATCGCGGTAGTCCGGGCCGAGCTTGTCCTCGAGAATTCGCGTCAGCTCCCCGCTCTCCGCGAGCTCCTGCGTGATGTCTGCGCCGCCGACGAGCTCGCCGCCGACGAACACCTGCGGAATCGTCGGCCAGCCCGAGACCTCCTGCAGCTCCCGCCGGATCGCGGGGTCGGGGAGGATGTTCACCGCGGTCACCGGGGCGCCGGCCTCGCGCAGCGCGCGCAGCGCACGGTCGGAGTTGCCGCACATGATGAACTGCGGCGTGCCCTTCATGAAGAGCGCCACGGGCTCGTTCTCGATGACGCCCCTGATTCGGTCGGATAGGTCGCTCACGTAGGTGTTCCTCTCGTCTTGATTCGCAGTTCGTGAATTGTGCCGTCCTGCAACGGTTCTGCGAGTGCGGCGTTGACCAGTTTGTGCTGGTCGAGCAGGGAGAGCCCGTCGAAGCGCGGGCTCGTCACCGTCACATGGAAATGGTCGCCGCCGCCCGTCCGGTCCTCGACGCGAAGCTCGCCCGCGTCGGGAAACGCGTTGCGAAGGAGTGATTCGAGACGCTCGACAGCCACGTAGCCATGCTACTGGCGGGGTGGCTGCCTGCGGGCGAGCGGGCCGACGGGCAAGGATGCGGCGTACCCTTACCCGGATGGAGGAGATCGGCCTCTTCCCGCTCGGGATCGTGCTCCTGCCCACCGAGCGGGTCCCGCTCCACATCTTCGAGCCGCGCTACCGCGAGCTGATCGGCGAGTGCCTCGAGGCGGACACCGAGTTCGGACTCCTCTACGCAGACGAGGACGGCGTCCGCGACATCGGCACGCGGGCACGGGTGTCAGACGTACTCGAGGAGTTCGAGGACGGCCGCCTGAACATCGTCGTCGAAGGCGGCGAGCGCTTCCGGGTGCAGCAGCTGACTCGTGGCCGCTCGTTCATGACCGCGGCGGTCGAGCCACTGGAGGACGACGCGGTCGCGGTCTCCGAGGAGACCGCCACCCGCGCCGCCGGCGCGTTCCGGGCACTTGCGGCGCTCGCCGGGGCGGAGACCGACGATCCGGACGAGCGCTCGCCGCAGCTCTCCTTCGAGCTCGCGGCGCACGTCGAGCTCGCGCCCGGAGCGAAGCAGCAGCTGCTCGACTCGGTGTCCGAGCAGGAGCGGCTCGAGCTCGTCGTCGAACTGCTCGACGAGGCGCGGCAGACGCTGATCGCGACGCGCGAGCTCGGCGAGCGCGCGAAGCGCAACGGCTCGCGGTTGTCGTGAGCTGCCTCAGCGGCTGCGCGCGAGGAACTCGAGCAGGTCGGATCGCGTCAGCACGCCGACCGGCTTGCCGTCGCGGGCGACGACGACCGCGTTCGTGCCGCCGGTGAGCGTCGCGAACACCTCATCCAGCGTCGCCGTCGCGTCGATCGCTCCGAGCGGCGGCTGCATCGCGCTCGCGACGTCTTCGTGCAGCACGTCGGGGTTGATGAACACCCGCTCGAGCAGGGCGCGGTCCTGAAGCGAGCCGATGACGTCTGCAAGCGAGTCACATTGACCGTCGCGCACCACGGGTAGCTGCGAGATGCCGTACTGCTGCATCGTGTCGATGCCCTCGCCGACCTTCTGGTGCGCGGCGATCGTGACGAGCGCCGGCAGGTCGCCGCCGTGCTTCGCACGCAGCACCTCTTCGACAGTCGGCAGCGGAGCCTGGCGCTCGAGGAAGCCGTGCTCGAGCATCCAGTTGTCGTCGTACAGCTTCGAGAGGTAGTTCCGCCCGGAGTCCGGGACCATCATCAGCACGCGCTTGCCGGGCCCGAGCCGCTGCGCGAGCTGGTGCGCCGCGTAGAGCGTCGTCCCGGCCGAGCCGCCGGCGAGGATGCCCTCCTCGCGCGCGAGCCGCCTGGCCCAGAGGAACGAGTCGCGATCGCCGACGCGGATCCATTCGTCGACGACCGTCGGGTCCATCGTCTCCGGCCACGTGTCCTTGCCGATGCCTTCGACGAGATAGGGATGGACGTCGTCGTCGCGCTGCGCCGTGTACACCGAGCCCTCCGGGTCGGCGCCGACGATCAGCACCTCCGGCTTTCGCTCCTTGAAGTAGCGGCCGAGGCCGCTGATCGTGCCGCCGGTGCCGACGGAGATCACGATCGCCTCGACCTGCCCGCCGTCGGTCTGCTCCCACACCTCCGGACCGGTCTGCTCGTAATGCGCCTTCGGGTTGTTCATGTTCGAGTACTGGTCGGGTTTGAAGCCGCCGGGGATCTCTTCGGCCAGGCGCGAGGAGACGGAGTAGTAGCTCTCGGGCGAGTCGTGCTCGACCGCGGTCGGGGTGATCACGACCTCGGCGCCGTACGCGCGCAGGAGCGCGATCTTCTCCTGGCTCATCTTGTCCGGCATCACGAAGATGCACCGGTAGCCCTTGACCGCCGCCGCGATCGCGAGCCCGACGCCGGTGTTCCCCGAGGTCGGCTCGACGATCGTGCCGCCCGGCCGGAGCTTCCCCTCGCGCTCGGCCGCCTCGATCATCGGGAGTCCGATGCGGTCCTTCAGGGAGCCGCCGGGGTTCAGGTACTCGAGCTTCGCGAGGATCTGCGCGCCGCTGCGCGGGCTCAGCGTGTCGAGCCGCACGATCGGCGTTGCGCCGACGAGCTCGAGGAGGGTCGGGTACTCGCGGGCCACCGCCGGGAAGGGTATGCCAAGGAGCCGGCGCCTTCTACTGCCGGCGGGGCGTCTGCGGGCAAGGTGCTCGTCTAACTACGTTCCCGGGGCGACGGCGCCGACCGGCTGGGTGTCAGGCGCCGGGGCCCGGATGCCGCGCAGCAGGACGAATGCGGCTGCGGCGCCCACGAGCGCGAACGTGACCAGGGCGGCAAACGCCCAGTGGTAACCCGACGTGAAGGCGGCCGGCGTGAAGTGCCCGGACTTTGCCTTCGACGTGAAGATCGTTGACGTAACGGCGACGCCGATCGCGCCGCCGATCTGCTGTGAGGTGTTCATCAGGCCTGACGCGAGCCCGGCCAGGTGAGGCGGGACGCCGATGAAAGCGGCGATGGTGACGGGCACGAAGCCGAAGACCATCCCGATCGAAAAGATCAAGTAGATCGGCAGCAAGTCGGGCCAGTAGTGGCCGTGCACGGGCAGGCGTGTGTAGCCGAGCACGCTCAGCGCGAGGATCACGAGGCCGAGTGTCATCACCGGGCGCGGGCCAACCCTTGTGACCAGTGCCTGTGCGACACCGGCCCAGATCACCGCCGTGCCTGCCGTGGCGAGGAATGTAAGCCCCGTCCGCAGCGCCGACCAGCCGAGGATCTGCTGCACGTAGAGGGTGAGGAGGAAGAAATTGGCGTAGATGACGGCCCCGAGCATGAGCCCGACGACGTTTGCGGCGGTGAGGCTGCGAATGCGGAAGACGGAGAACGGCGTCAGCGGCGCCGTCACCCGCAGCTCCCATACGACGAAGGCGGCCAGGATGGCGGCCGAAAGCACGAGCAGGCCGATCGTTCGGCCTGACTCCCAGCCGACGTCGGGCGCCTTCGAAATCGCATAGACGAACAACGCGAGCCCAGCGGTGACGCTGATCGCGCCGGGCACGTCGAAGCGCCGGTGGCCGAGGTCCGCGTGGCTCTCGGGCACGATCGGGCGCGTCAGCGCGAGCACGAGAACGCCGACGGGCACGTTGACGAAGAAGATCCACTCCCAGCCGAGGTACTTGGTCAGGATCCCGCCGAGCAGCACGCCGACCGCCGCGCCCGAGCCGCCGAGCGCGCCCCAGATGCCGAGCGCCTTGTTGCGCTCGGCGCCCTCCCTGAATGTCGTCGTGACGATCGAGAGCGCGGCTGGTGAGATGATCGCAGCGCCGATCCCCTGGACGGCGCGCGCCGCGATCAGCATTCCGGCGCTGGTGGCGAGCCCGCAGGCGAGAGAGGCTGCCGTGAAAAGCGCGAGCCCCCAGACGAAGACGATCCGCCGGCCGAGCAGGTCGGATACGCGGCCGCCGAGGAGCAGGAACCCGCCGAAGGTGATCGCATACGCCGTGAGCGTCCACTGCACGGTCGACTCGGCGATGTGCAGATCCTTCTGGATCGACGGGATCGCGACGGTAACGATTGCGACGTCGAGGATCGTCATGAAAAACGCAGCACCCACGACGGCGAGAACCAACCAGCGGTGTCTAGCGACCTGTTGACTCATCTGCTCCTGCCCTCTCCGCTCGCGATCGTGCTGCCCACGACGTGCAGCGTACCGGCCTGCTCCGACACCATGTCGCCGATCAGATCGGCAGTTTTTCGTCGGCCGCCGGCCGCAGAACCTGCTCGACATATGACGCGATCGCGCGGTTCATTCCCACGTCCTTCCCCGCCCGTTCCGACAAGAACCAGCGATGCTCGAGCAGCTCGTGGAAGAGCTCGGCGGCGTCGCGCCGGCCGCGGAGCTCGGACGGCACGGCCGCGATTGCGGGCTCGAAGACCTCCGCGAGCCAGCGGCCTGCAGCGGCGGTGTCCGAGACGGGTTTCTCGCCCGAGCGCTCGAGCCACGTGCGATAGCGCGTGATGTCGTTCAGCAGGCGGCGGGCCTGGTTCTCCTGCGCGTCGAGGCCCGTGAGCCGCATCAGCCGGCGCCGGTGATGGCCGGGTTCGACGACCTTCGTCGGCAGGAGGAGACGGACTTTGCCGCCCTCGCTCACGAGCTCGACCTCCTCGACGTCGAACCCGAGCTCGTTCAGTCGGCGCAGCCGCTCCTCCAAGCGGTGGCCTTCCTGCACGGGGAACACCTCGTCGCGCGTCAATTCGTCCCACAAGTGGTCGTACGAGTCGCGCACGGTCGCGGCGAAGTCGAACGGATCCTCGACCACTTCGCGGTCGAGCTCCGCTGCGAGGTCGTACAGCTCGCCGACGATGTTCTCTTCGGCGATGTCGAGGTCGTGTTCGCGCTGGCCGTCCGACAGCCGCTCGTGCAGCTCGCCGGTCTCCACGTCGACGAGGTATGCGGACAGCGTCCCCGCATCGCGACGGAAGAGCGCGTTCGAGAGCGAGCAGTCGCCCCAGAAGAGCCCGGCAAGGTGGAGGCGAACGAGCAGGCCCGCGAGGGCGGCTCGCATCGCCGGCTCGGTGGCCGGGAGCACCCGGCGGCCGAGGACGACGCGGTACGGCAGCGCGAACTCGAGGTAGCGCGTGATCAGCACTGCTTCGAGTTGCTCGCCGTCGGCGGAGACGCGGTCGGAGACGACGCCTTCGGCCTCGACCGACGGCACGCCCTCGCTCTCGAGTGCCGTCAGCAGCCGGTACTCGCGCGCGGCGAGGCGCGGCGGCAGCTCCTTGAGCGCGTAGAGCGAGCCGCTGAGCTCGACGAAGCGGACGACGTGGCGGCCGATGCCGCGCTCGACCTCGACGAAATGCTCCTCGGGCCAGTCTTCCAGGGCGAGCCCCCACGGCAGCACGAGGAATGCCGCCTGCTCGGCGCGCGCGAGGAGTCGGAACTGGGAGTTCGGCATCCGGTCTGGCTCCAGAAGACACAAAGAGCCTCGCAGGCCGTCCGGCCGGCGAGGCCCCGTCGCCCCTCCGTGAGGTTAGCGGCGCACGAAGCGGGCACGGACGGTTCCCCCGTCCGCTGTCAGCTTGCAGGGGCGGCGGCCGGTGCACGCTCCGTTCCAGCGTGCGAAGCGGAAGCCGGGCGACGCCACGGCGGTGAGGCGAACGGCCGCTCCCGGCGCGAACGAGTGGCTACAGACGCCGGTGCAGGCGATGCCGCGCGGCGCACTCGTGACTCGTCCTCGGCCGCTGACGCGAACCGTCACGCGCACCGCGTTGCGGAGGAACGTCACGTGCACCGTCGCGGGCGCGGTCATGGTGAGCGCGCAGCTGAGCGACGCCTCGCTGCAGGCACCTGACCAGCTGCCGAAGCGCCAGCCGGCGCTCGGGACTGCGCCGACGGTCACTTTCAGGTCGTTGTCGAGCGCAAGATCGGCGCAGCCGGTGTCGCAGGGCAAGGTTCGTGTGTCCGTGCGCGCGCGCGCCGTGCCGGAGCCCTCGACCGTGACGGTCAGGGGGACCTGCGGAAGATGGGTGAGCCAATCCGAGTCCTGGGTGTCCCACCAGCTGCCGGAATGGCCGTAGTAGTCGTCGCGGCCGTAGTCCAGCGTCACGTCGTCGAGCGTGGATGCGTCGCCGACATAGGGGTAGAGGATGTCGGTCTCGCTGTCGCACGGATGTCCGAGGTCGCCCGGGCAGGGATGCGGGGCGCCGATCGGGAGCGCGCCCAAGTTGTGGATCAGCTCGTGCGCGGCGACCTCTGCGCTCGTGCCTGTGCCCGGAGGCGTCAGTCCGCAGTCGGACTGGAGGTAGACATAGGAGACCGCAAAGCGGCCGCCGAGGGTCTCGTTGCTCGGCGACTGCCCGCAGAGGTTGGGCTCCGAGACGGCGCCGTCGTAGTAGAGGATCGTCTTCTGGGTGGTCGAGAGCGTGCTCCCGAGGTCGCCGTTCAATAACCGGAACGCGTCGGGTGAGCGGTAGAACGCGGCGTCGTGCGGCAAGCGTACGAAGCCGATGTCGACCGACCCGGCCCGTGACGTGCAACCGGGGAACGGATACCGGTCGAAGCGCGGCGTGCGCGTCGGGTCCTGCGCCCGCCACCACTCGTCGATCCAGGCGGCGTCGGTCGCGATGCCCGATGCGTACGCGGCGAAGCTGTCGGCCCCGTCAGAGGGGATCGCATAGACAAAGCGCACCTGTGCCGCGGACGACAGCTCGAGGTCGGGGATGCGGTTGTCTGCCACCTCGTCGTTCCCGCACCAGGTCACGGGAGCGGGACGGGCGGAGGCCGCGGCCGGCATCGCGAGCGCGGCGACGCACGCAGCGAGCAGCAGCCGAATCAATGGCGGAAGTGGCGCCGGCCGGTGAAGACCATTGCGGCGCCGGCCTTGGCGACAGCGTCGATCACGTCCTCGTCGCGCTTCGAGCCTCCCGGCTGGACGATCGCCGCCGTCCCGGCCTCGAGCGCGATGCGCGGCCCGTCGGGGAAGGGGAAGAAGGCGTCCGAGGCGAGGGCCGAGCCACTCACGTCATGGCCGTACGACTCAGCCTTCTCGACGGCGATGCGGACCGCGTCGAGCCGGCTCATCTGGCCGGCGCCGATGCCGATCGTCGCGAGATCCTTCACGAGCACGATCGCGTTCGAGGAGACGTGCTTGCAGACGCGCCACGCGAACAGGAGGTCGCCCCACTGGCGCTCGTCGGGCGAGCCTGAGACGACCTGCCAGCCCTCGCGATCCTCGATGTCTGTGTCCGCGTCCTGGACGAGCAGCCCTCCGAGCACGCGCTTGTAGTGACGCAGGTCGACCTCGCGGCGCCGCTCGTGGTCGACGAGGATCCTCGTGTTCTGCTTTCGCTGGAGCACGGTGAGCGAATCCCGCGCGAAGCCCGGCGTGAACAGCACCTCGACGAACTGCTCGGCGAGCTTCTCGGCGAGCGGCGCCTCGACCTCGCGGTTCAACACGACGACGCCGCCGTAGGCGGACGTCGGGTCCGAGGAGAGCGCATTGTCGTACGCCTCTTCGATCGTCGCGCCGATCGCGACTCCGCACGGGTTCGCGTGTTTGACGATCACGCACGCCGGGAGCGCGAACTCCCGCACGAGCAGCCGCGCCGCGCAGAGGTCGTTGAGGTTGTTGAACGACAGCGCCTTGCCGTGGAGCTGCTCGATGCGCGAGAGGAGGTGCGTCCGCGCGCCCCGCTCGGCGTAGTACGCCGCGCGCTGATGCGGGTTCTCGCCGTACGAGAGGTCGAGAACTTTCTCGAGGGCGACGATGTGAGTGCCAGGGAAGGTCTCGCGATCGGAGAACCACGTGGCGATCGCGGCCTCGTAGGCGGCCGTCGTCGCAAACGCCTCGGCTGCGAGCTCCCGTCGCGTCTCGAGTGAGAGCTCGCCGTGAGTGCGCAGCTCGTCCAGCACGAAGCCGTAGCGCTCGGGCCGGCACACCGGCGCAACGTGCGCGAAGTTCTTCGCCGCCCCTCGCAGCATCGACGGGCCGCCGACGTCAATCATCTCGACGGCCTCCACCTCTGTGACTCCACGCTTCGCGGCGACCTGCTCGAACGGATACAGGTTGATGCAGACAAGATCGAACGGCTCGATCCCATGCTCCTCGAGCGTCGCGACGTCGTGCTCGTTGTCGCGCCGCGCGAGGATGCCGGCGTGGATGCGCGGATGGAGCGTCTTGACACGCCCACCGAGCATCTCGGGAAAATCGGTCAGCGACTCGACGTGCTCGACGGAGAGGCCGAGGGCTTCGAGATAGCCGGCCGTGCCGCCGCTTGCGACGAGGCTCCAGCCGAGCTCCGCCAGTCCGCGCGCGAAGACGTCGAGGCCGGTCTTGTCGAAGGTGGAGATCAGCGCGCGCACAGAATCTCCACGACGCGTGGCAATAGCCGGTGCTCGATCTCCTTGATGCGCGCGTGCAATGTCTCGGCGGTGTCGCCGGCAAGCACCGGCACGCGCTCCTGCGCGAGAATCGGGCCGCTGTCGACGCCATCATCGACGAGGTGCACGGTCGCCCCGGACTCCTCGATGCCCGCGGCGAGCTGCTCTTCGACGGCATGCGCACCCGGGAAGTGCGGGAGCAGCGAAGGATGGACATTCACGACGGCGCCCGGAAAGCGGTCGAGGAAGGAACTCGTCAGGAGGTGCATGTAGCCGGCGAGCACGACGAGCTGGACATCCTGGTCACCGAGCCACTGCGCCATCGCCGCGTCGCGTGACTCGCGATCTGTGTAATCCGCGAGCTCGAACGACGCCGTCGGGATGTCCGGAACGCGTGCGAGAGCCGGAGCATCGCAGCGATTGCTTGCGACCGCGCGGACCGGCAGCTTCGCGTCGAGCAGCGCCTGCAGGTTCGTCCCGGTACCGCTGACGAGGACGCCGATCACTCGAGCCTCCCGATCACGAGTGCGCCCGCCGGCGGCTCCGCAACCACTGCGCAGAGGCCGATGCCGAGGTTGACCACGCGCCGCGCCTCCTCCTCGTCGATGCCCTGCTCGGCGAGCCAGCCGAAGACCGGGGGCCGCGTCCATGCGTCCCAGTCGATGCTCGCCTGCACGCCCTCGGGCAGCACGCGCGAGAGGTTCCCGAGGATGCCGCCGCCCGTGACGTGCGCGAGCGCCTTCACGTCGGCCGCGGCTTGGAGCGCCCGCACCTCCTCCAGGTAGAGGCGGTGGGGCGCAAGCAGCAGATCGGCGTCGAACTCGCCGTCGCCGACGAGCGTGCGCACGAGCGAGAACCCGTTCGTGTGCAGGCCGCTCGACGGGAAGCCGATGACGAGGTCGCCGGGGGCACACCGCGAGCCGTCGATGACCTCGTCTCGTTCGACGATCCCGACGCAGGTGCCGGCGAAGTCGAGCTCGTTCTCGCGGTAGACGCCGGGAAGCTCGGCAGTCTCGCCGCCGATCAGCGCGCAACCGGCGGCGCGGCAGACCTCCGCGGCGCCCTCGACGAGGTCAGCGACCTGTTCGATCTCGATGTGCTCCGCGGCGACGTAGTCGAGGAAAAAGAGGGGCGTCGCGCCGCTGCAGAGCACGTCGTTGATGCAGTGTGCGGCGAGATCCATCCCGCCCCAGCGGAGCCTTCCGGCCCGCCGTTGCAACACCAGCTTCGAGCCGACGCTGTCGGTCGAGGCGGCGAGGAAGCGGCGTCCGTCGAGGGGGTGGAGACCCGCGAATCCGCCGAAGCCGCTCGCGCCGGTCGACTCGACGGCGGCCCTGAGCCGCTCTACGACTGCGTCGGCAGTTGCGAGCGAGACGCCTGCGGCTTCGTACGTCTTCGCTTCCTCGGTCAACAAGCCGAGTCTACGATCCGCCCGGGATGGACGGGGCGACGGAGCACGTCCGGGCGCTCGCCCGCCGGGTGACGGCGGCGGCGCTCGAGCTCGGGCCGCTGCGGGGTGCCCTGCTGGCGGGCTCAGGAGCCCGAGGCGACGCGGACTTCTACTCCGACGTCGACCTGCTCCTCTACGTCGACGAGCTGCCGCCCGACGACCGGCTCGAGATCCTGTGCGAACGGCTCGGCGGGACGAATCTCGTCCCGATCGCTCCCCCGCACCTGCAGCAGTTCGATGTCGGGGGCGTTGCGGTCCAGGTCGGGTACACGACCGTGGAGCAGATCGAGGCGGAGCTCGAGGCGGCGCTGGAGCGGCTGGAGGAGATCGTCGGCTCGCCGAACCAGAAGATGCTCTCGGGCCTGCTCGAGGGTCTGCCCCTGTACGGGGAGGAGCTGATCGCCCGCTGGCGCGAGCGAGCGGCTGTCTATCCGGAAGCGCTGCGGGTGGCTGCGATCGAGCACCATTGGCGCTTCTTTCCGCTCTGGTTCTTCGCCGAGCCGATGGCGCTGCGCGACAGCGAGCTGTGGCGGCTCGACCTGCTGCTCGAGGCGGCGTTCAACCTCCTCGGCGTGCTCGCTGCGCTCAACCGGGTCTACTACGCGCGCTTCGAGCTGAAGCGGCTGCGGAGGCTCGTCGCGAAGCTCGCACTGGCGCCGCCGGAGCTCGCGGATCGGCTCGAGTCGCTCTTCCGGCTGCCGCCGGCCGAGGCCGCGGATGAGCTCGGCCAGCTCGTCGTCGAGACGCGGGAGCTCGTCGCGCGGGAGCTCCCCGAGCTCGAGCTGCCGCTACGGCATCCGCCCGGAACCCGTGTGCAAGCGTGGTCGATCTAGGTCGGTGTTGTCGACGACCACCAGTGCGGCCGCGGAAGCGTGCGCACCCGCGCCGCAACGATTTCCACAACCTCCTGTCGAACACCCGTCACGAAAGTGTCACGACTCTGTAACGGTGTCTGACACCAGGAGATGTCCGCCCAGGACGATGTCCAGCGCTCTGAGCAGGGCATTTCCGATTCGTGT
>WNGA01003603.1_pt1 | contig 28471 bp, 30 predicted proteins | sample 5400061 | NCBI WGS metagenome assembly WNGA01 (sample SAMN13153366, study PRJNA577476) | soil metagenome | isolation source: 100 cm soil or saprolite under grassland replicate 2 | place: USA:California | collected 2016-06-15
CGGTCGCGATCACCGTCCACCATGCGCAGCTTCGCCTCAAGAGCCTGCAGCGCGAGACGCTGCGAGCGCTGGAGACGTTCGCCAACATCGTCGACGAGCGCGATCCCTCCACCTACCGCCATTCGCTTCGCGTCGCGGGTTACGTCGACAGCCTCGCCCGGGCCCTTCGCCTGCCGTACTCAGACATCGACCGCCTGCGCTGGGCAGGTCGTCTGCACGACCTCGGCAAGGTTGCCGTCGACGCGTCGTTGCTGCGGAAACGGGGTCGGCTCGACGGAGCCGAGTGGGCGGCCATGCGCCGTCATCCTCGGCTGTCTGCGCGTCTGCTGCAGCGCTTCGAGTTCGTCGCCGCACAGGCCCGCGCCGTCGAGCTCCACCACGAGCGGATGGACGGAGGCGGCTACTACGGCGTCGGCGGCGACGAGCTGCCGCTTGCCTCCCACTTCCTGATCGTCGCGGACAGCTTCGACGCGATGACCACGGACCGGCCGTACCGTCCTGGTCTCTCGCGTGAAGCCGCGCTGATCGAGATCGAGCGCAACGCCGGCACTCAGTTTCATCCAGCGGTGGCGAGGGCCTTCGTGGCCGTGCAGCGTGGCCTCGATCCCGCCTCCGTGCTCTCAGCGGAAGAGCTCGCGGAGATCCGCGGTGCCTCGGCGTCCTATCGGATCGGGCTCACCGGCCTCGCCGACCTGAAGGAGCGGCCCGAGCTGCTCGCGCTCGGCGGTGTCGTGCTCGCGCTTGCCGGCCTGGGCTTCGACCAGAACTGGCTCTCGATCTTCGGGACGGGCGTCGCGGTTGCGGGCCTCGCCCTGAGAGTGGTGGTGCGCGTTCGTGCCGAGCGGACTGCGGCCGCCGTGCAGCGGGTCCTCGGCCCGGGTGAAGAGCGCGAACGAGTCTTCGAGCGGCTTGCGGAGACCGTGGGCCGCCTCTGGCCGTATGACTGGCTGGGGCTTCTCTCCTGGGACGAGGACGGGCTGGGCGGCTCCGTCGAGCACTCGCGCGGCGCCGGCGGGCCTGCGCCGGCCGCGGTGACGGGCTGGCTCGTCCGCGAGGCAGAGTCCGGCGCAGCCGCGATCGTCGCATCCGGCGCCGAGCTGGGCCTCGGGGGGATCGCCGTCGCGCTCCCCCTCCGGCGCGACAACAGCGCGCTCTTCGGGTTCCTCGTCGTCACCGCGCCCAAACTGCCCCCCCGGCACGTCGAGCTGGCGCTGCTCGAGTCCCTCGACGAGATCGGTCTGGAGCTCGCGGACCGGCCCGAGTTAGATCCGGCCGCGGCAGCGAAGCTGCCGCAGCCTCAGGACGGCGTCGCGAGCGAGCGCCTAAGCGGCGACGCCGCTCAGGATGCCCAGGCGCTCGAGACAGTCACGAACGCGCGCGATCTCGCTCTCGTCCGCTTGGACGAGGGGTAGGCGGAGGCCTCCGACCTCATGGCCAAGAAGATTGAGCGCGGCCTTGATGGCGATGGGGTTGGTCTGGACCTTGAGCAACTCGTACGCCGGCTCGAGCTCCTGGTCGATACGGCGCGCCGTTTCCACGTCGCCCTCGCGGAAGGCGCGGACCATGGCCTTGACCTGAGGTCCGACGACGTGCGTGTGAACGCACACACCGCCGACGCCGCCGAGCTCGAGGAACGGGTAGATAAGGACGTCGTCCCCCGCGTAGAGGTCGAGATCGGTCTCCGCGACGATGCGTCGCGCCTGGACGAGGTCGTCATTCGCTTGCTTGACCGCCCTGACGGTCGGGATCTCCGCGAGGGAGACGATCGTCTCCGGCTCGATGTTGATCACGACGCGGCCGGGGATGTTGTAGACGACGATCGGCCTGTCGCTGACGTCGGCGATAGCCCGGAAGTGCTCGACGATCCCGCGCGCGGGCGGCTTGTTGTAGTACGGCGTGACGACGAGGAACCCGTCTACACCGAGCTCGTGCGCTTCACGCGTCAGGTGGACGGAATGGGCGGTCGAGTAGGTGCCGGTGCCGGCGACGACGGTGGCGCGTCCACTCAGCGTGTCGACGGCGACCCGGAACAGCTCGAGCCGCTCGTCATCGGTGAGAGTGGGACTCTCCCCGGTCGTCCCGGCGACGACGAACCCGTCGGAACCACTCTCGACGAGGTGCTGCGCGAGTTCGCGGAAGCGCTCGAAGTCGACGGAACCGTCGGCCCTGAAGGGCGTGACGATGGCGGTCAGGACCTCGCCTAGCACGGCCTCGTAGTCTACCCCGGTGCCCCCGACGATCCGGGACGCGCGGCCCACGGACGCCGATGCGATCGCAGATCTGCTCGGGCAGCTCGGCTATCCGGCAGAGGCCTCGGCGATCGAGTCGCGCCTGGAGCGACTGCGGATCGTCGGCGACCGCGTCGTGGTGGCGGAGCTCGACGGACGGGTTGCCGGACTTGCGCAGCTGCACGTCTCCCCGGCGATCGAATACGAGCAGCCGGCGGCGAAGCTCAGCGCGCTCGTGGTGGACGAGTCTCATCGCGGCCAGGGCATCGGCCGCGCGCTGGTCGAGGCGATGGAAGCCGAAGCGCGTGCACGCAATTGCGTCCTGCTCTTCCTCACCACCGCGGCACGCCGCACGGAGGCGCACACCTTCTACGAAAGCGTCGGCCTCGAGGAGACCGGCAAGCGCTTCGCGAAGTACCTCCGCGACGCGTGACACACCCCCGGCACAGTGTCTGACACCAGGCTGTGGCTGGGTGGACGTGGCGATATTGGCGCGCCGCGGGGCATCGTTCCGGACGCTGTGGAAAGCGCGTCACACTTTCGTAACGGTGTCTGACACCTGGCCGTGGCGACGACGGCCACGTCCGTCGTAGAGGTCCTAACAGACACCCAGCCGTGGCTCGGGGGACATGGCGCGCGCGTCCCTCAGCGGCTTGCCTTCGAGCGCTGCGGAGAGCGCGTCACACTTTCGTCACGGTGTTCGACACCCCACGTTACGGCCGCACGCTGAGCGCGTAGTCGACCCACTCGGCTCGCGCAGCGCCGAGGCGGTCGTAAACTCGTTGCGCCCGCTCGTTGTCCCGGGCGGTCTGCCAGGTGAGTTCCGCTGCGCCATGCCGCCGGCATTCGTCGACGCATGCGCGGATCAGCTCGTCGGCGACGCCTGTTCCGCGTGCAGTGGGCGCGACGTAGAGGTCGTTCATGATCCCGACGCGTGCGGCGATCAATGTGCTCCAGCTCCAATACAACGTCGCGAACCCCACCGCCGCGCCGCCGTTGCGGGCGATCAGTTGAATCCCCTCACGGTCGGGGTCGGCGATCAGCGCATGCGAGACTGCGAGGAGAGCGTCGTCGGAGGGTGCCACCTCGTAGAAGTCGCAGTACGCGCGGACCAACGCCAGCAGCTCGGCGAGATCGGCACCCGTCACCCGCGAGATCGCTATCAAAGCAATGCGTCCAAACCGACCGTGAGGCCGGGCGGCAGGCCGCGCAGTTTCTCCAGCGCCAGCATTACTCCCGGCACGAACGCTTCGCGCGAAAACGTGTCATGGCGAATCGTCAACAGCTGCCCCTCGCCGCCGAAGAGCACCTCCTGGTGCGCGAGGAGTCCCGGCAGCCGCACCGAGTGGATAGCGGGATCGCCGCCGAGCAGCTCCGCCGTCGCCTTCGCAGTCCCCGACGGGGCGTCCTTCTTCGCCTCGTTATGGAGCTCCACGATCTCCGCGCGGGGCATCAATGCGGCGGCCTCGCGCGCGAAGCGCATCATCAAGACCGCGCCGAGTGCGAAGTTCGGGGCGTGGAAGCATCCGACGCCCGCTTCGCGCGCCAGCTCATCGATGCGCGCGTGGTCGAAACCTGTCGTCCCGATGACGCAAGGCAGCCCGCGCTCGACCGCGGCGGTCACGTTCGGCTCCACCGCCTCCGGTGCAGTGAAGTCGACCATCGCCTCGGCCTCATGGAGCTCGACGAGCTCGTGCCCTGCCACCTCGAGCGCCGGCGCGAGGACACGCCCGACCTTGCCGCCGCGGCCGTTAAGGACGATCTTCATCTGCCGAGCGAAGCGAGGGCACAAACTCCGGCCCGCGGAAAATGCGCGGCATTTTTCGCGGTTATCACGCAGCGCGCGCGAGCGCGGACGGATTGATTCGTCGCGCGGCCCCGCGGAATACCCGCTCGCTTGGCCCGATCCCGGAGATCGACAGCTTCTCCGGCGCGAACAGCAGCCCGGCGAGCTCGGCGACCTCGTCCGCCTCGACGGCCTCGATCTCCGCGATGATCCGCTCGAAGGAGAGCAGCTCCGTGTCCGTGATGAGCGACTTGCCGAGTCGGCTCATCCGATTCGAGGTCGACTCCATCGAGAGCATGATCCGACCCTTCAGGTTCTCCTTCGCACGCGTGAGCTCGTCCGGCCGGAGGTTGCCCGCCGCGATGTCGAGGAGCTGCTCGCCGGTGATCTCCAGACAGGGCGCGAGGTTCTCCTCACGCGTGCCGATGTAGACCCCGACCAGGCCGGTGTCCGTGTACTGCGAGGCGAAGGAGTAGACGGAATACGCCATGCCCCGCTTCTCGCGGATCTCCTGGAAGAGGCGCGACGAGGCCGAGCCGCCGAGGATGGAGTCGAGCAGCGAGGCGGCGAAGCGCCGCCGGTCGGAGCGCGCGATCCCGGGAGCGCCCACGCAGACGTGGTACTGCTCGGTGTCCTTCTTCGCGAAGCGAAACCCCGGCGGCGGGGTCTTCACCAGCGGTCGCCTCACACGCGCCCCGCCCGCGGGCGGGCGCTGCTGGCTCTGCGCGCGCTGCAGCATCCGCACGAGCCGGTTGTGCTCGACGTTCCCCGCCGCGGCGATGACGACATTCCCGCCCGCGTACATCTGCCGGTGGTACGTGGAGAGCACCCGCTTCGTCACCGACGAGATCACCTCCGCGGTGCCGATCACCGGCCGTCCGAGGGCGTGGCGTCCGAAGACCGCCTCCGAGAACAGATCGTGGACGAGCTCCTGCGGTGTGTCCTCGTACATGGCGATCTCCTCGAGTACGACCTCGCGCTCCGCATCGAGCTCGGAGAAAGCGGGCGCGAACACCATGTCGGTCATCACGTTGAGCGCCGTCTGGACATGCGAATCGGCCACGCGCGCGTAGACCATCGTGTGCTCGCGCGACGTCGCCGCATTCAGCTCGCCGCCGAGGCCATCGAAGATCTCCGCGATCTGCTGCGCCGTGTAGGCGCGCGAGCCCTTGAAGAGCAGGTGCTCGATGAAATGTGAGACGCCGGCCTTGGCGTCCGTCTCGTCGCGCGAGCCGGCGCCGATCCAGAACCCGAGTGCCACGGAGCGGACGCTCGGCACACGCTCGGAGATAACTCGCTCGCCAGAGTCCAGCTCGGACAGGACGTACTTCTGCACCCCGGCATTATCCTGGCCCGGCGGGATGGCCGCCTACCGGTTCCTGACCACATGGCTCGGTTCCTGACCACATGGCTCTTGGCGCGGTAATCGCAGCCGCAAAAGGCAAGTAACATTGTGTTACTTGGCCGAGAGCGGTGGGACGAGGTCACCGTGGGCCTCGAGCAGAAGATCGACGAGCTCGTAGATCTCGGCGAGCGAGAGCTCGGCGCCCGTGTGCGGATCGAGCATCGCCGTGCCCGTCGTTCATGACGTTAGCGTTGAACGTGAACGGCTCGCCCGTCTCGAGCGCACGCACGATCCGGCTGGCGTACTCGTCACTGCGGATCACGGAGACACCGGCGCCGTTCTCGAGCGACGCGCGCAGTCCCTCCCACTCCGCGATCTGCGCCTCGCAGCGGCGCGGATATTCGTCGAGCGGCACGCTGAACTCCTCCACGAGCTCCGGTCGCGCCCGCTTGATGAACCACGGGACGTATTCCGCGAGGTGCTCCGACGACTCCGTACAGAAGTAACCGAAGTGCCGTAGCACCTCGTAGCGGACGCGATTCCAGTCCGGAATGTCGTCCTTCTCCCGAAGCTCGGGATAGAGATCGTCGCCGCGGTGGCGCAGCTCGAGGTAGAACGCGAGGTGGTTGATGCCGGCGCAGCTGTACTCGAGCTCGTCTGCCGGAACGCCCACGTCGAGGGCAAGCTCGCGAGCCGTCCCCTGCACGGAGTGGCAAAGGCCGACGGTGCGGATCGGGCTCGCACGCGCGACCGCCCAGCAGAGCATGGCCATCGGGTTTACGTACTGGAGGAGGAGCGCGTCCCGACAGAGCTCCTCCATATCGCGGCAGACGTCGAGCAGGACGGGAATGGTTCGCAGCCCGCGCATGATCCCGTCGATTCCCACGGTGTGCCCGATCGTCTGACCGAGGCCAAACCGCTTCGGCAGCTCGAAGTCCGTCACCGTCGCTGGTCGGTAGCCCCCGACCTGCATCATCGTGATCACGTAGTCGGCGCCGTCGAGGGCCGCGCGGCGGTCGAGCGTCGCCTCGACGCGCCGCGGACGGGGGCGGTGAGACGCGCGGCTGGGGACGGTACGTCGCCGCGGTCGCGCAAGAGCTCGGCGCGGCCGGCCGGCCCGCGGTCGGGATCGAGGGTGTCGTCGAGGCGAACCTGCCGCGTGGCGCCGGGCTCGGCTCGTCGGGTGCGCTGGAGGTGGTCGTGGCGCTCGCGCTCTGCGCCGCGGCAGACTTCGAGCCCGATCCGCTCGAGCTCGCGCTTGCCTGCCAGCGCGCAGAGCGGCGCGCGGTTGGCGTTCCCTCCGGGATCCTCGACCAGGCGGCTTCGCTCCTCGGCCGAGAGGGCTGCGCACTCCTGCTCGACTGCGGGACGCTCGAGCACCGCCGGGTGGAGCTGCCCGAGGAGCTTGCGATCCTGGTCGTCGATTCCGGCGAGCGGCACACCCACGAAGGGTCCGGCTACGCGGATCGCCGCGCCGAGCTAGAGTCCGGCCACCCCGCCCGGGTGCGCCACGTGCGCACCGAGAACGACCGCGTCCGGGCCACCGTGGACGCGCTCGAGCGTGCCGACGTCGCCGCACTCGGCCCGCTCTTCGCCGCGAGCCACGCGAGTCTCCGCGACGACTACGAGGTCTCCACGCCGACGCTCGACCGACTGGTCCGAGCCGCACTCGACGCCGGCGCCCTCGGCGCGCGTCTCACCGGCGGGGGTTTCGGCGGTTCGGTCGTCGCGCTCGCGGAGCGTGACCGCGCCGAGACCGTCCTCCGCGACACGCTCGAGCGCGCAGGCGCTCAGGGATGGATCGTGCGCTCCGCGGCTGGAGCTACTCGATGCAGAAGGGATTGCGCTCTGGGTCGCGCATGACCGTCCACGTCACGTCGCCGGCAGTCTTCGTCTCCGTGACTGTTGCGCCCAAGCCGCTGAGGCGCCCGATCTCCGCCTCACGGTCGTCCGTCCTGAAGTCGAGGTGGATCGGATACGACTCCGGCCGCGACTTCTCGCGCCGCTGGAACAGGAACCGCGGCCGGCCGCCGCCGGGCGGACGCGTCACGTAGAACCCGCTGAGCTCTCGTTCATCGACGCCGGCATCCCGGAGCTGCTGGAGGAAGCTCTCGTCGATCTCCTCGTCCGGCCAACCCAGAGCCTTCGCCCAGAAGCGACCGAGGGGAATGGGCTGTGCACACGAGAACGTGACGTTGCCGACGAAGCGATTCGGGAGCGCGTTGGGCGGGCTTTGGATGCAGAAGCCGTTCCCTTCGGGGTCTCGCATCACGGTCCAGGTCTCGGACAGGTCGGCGATGGAATGCGATTTCGTCTCGACGAGCCGTGCTCCGAGCCCCAGCAAGCGCTGCAACTCCGCCTCACGGTCGGGCACGTTGACATCAAGGTGGATTGGAAGCTCGATCGTCGGGCTCTTCGGCATGTGCTTGAAGAAGAGCTCCGGACCGTCGCCTCGCGCAAACCAGTCTTTGCCGCTCGGCTCCGCGGAGTAGCCGTCGAGAAGCTGGGCCCAGAATGGCGCTAGACGCTCTGGATCCTCCGCCGCGAACGTGATGTGGTTGAGGCGCAGCACGTCGCCGATCCTACGTACGACGAGGGCGGCCGGAGCCGCCCTCGTCGCGTCTGCTTGTCCTCTTCAGCCTACCCGCGTTCGCGGTCGCGCCCGCGCCCGCCGCGGCCTCCGCGACGCTCGCGGTCACCGCGTGGCGGCCGGTCCTCAGTCCGCTCGCGCGGCGGCGCGTTCTTCGCCCGCTCGATCAGCTCCTCCGGGCTGACGGTGCCACCGTTCTCGTGCTTCTGGATCAGCTTCAGGCCGATGCGGCCTCGCGCCTTGTCCACCTCCTGGACGAGCACGTCGAGGATGTCACCGCGATTGATCACGTCCTCGATGTGGCCGACTCGGCCGGGGCCGACGTTCGAGACGTGCAGCAGACCGTCGGTCCCCTTCTTGAGCTCGACGAACGCGCCGAACTGTGTCGTCTTCACGACCTTGGCGTTCCTGAACTCGTCGCCGACCTCCGGCTCCTTCGTCAGCGACTCGATTGCCGCGATCGCGGAACTCGCCTTCGTCCCGTCGGTCGCGTAGATGAGGATCGTGCCGTCCTCCTCGATGTCGATCTGCACCTCGTTCTCGGCCTCGAGCGCGCGAATCGTCTCACCGCCCTTGCCGATCACCATCCCGATCTTCTCGGGGTCGATCTTCACGGTCGAGATGCGCGGTGCGTTTTCGCTCAGCTCCGCGCGGACTTCCGGAATCGCCTCGAGCATCTTGTCGAGGATGAAGGCGCGCGCCTGCTTCGCCTGCTCGAGAGCGCTTCGCATGATCTCCTGCGTGACGCCTGTGATCTTGATGTCCATCTGGAGCGCCGTGATCCCTTCGCGCGTCCCGGCCACCTTGAAGTCCATGTCTCCGAGGTGGTCCTCGGCCCCCTGGATGTCGGTCAGGATGACGTGGTCATCGCCCTCCTTCACGAGACCCATCGCGATGCCGGAGACCGGCGACTTGATCGGCACCCCGGCGTCCATCAGCGCGAGCGTCGAACCGCATACCGAGCCCATCGACGAAGAGCCGTTCGACTCGAGCGTCTCGGACACGATGCGGATCGTGTAGGGGAACTGGTCAGCCGGCGGAATCATCGCCTCGAGCGCGCGCTGCGCGAGCGCACCGTGGCCGATGTCGCGCCGTTTGGGACCGCGCATCATGCCCGTCTCCCCGACCGAGTAGGGCGGGAAGTTGTAGTGGTGCATGTAGCGACGGTCCGTCTCGAGCGACAGGTCGTCGATGCGCTGGCCTTCCTTCGCGGTGCCCAGCGTCAGCAGCGACATGATCTGCGTCTGCCCGCGCGTGAAGAGGCCCGAGCCGTGGGTGCGCGGCGAGACGCCGACCTCGCACTCGATCGGCCGGATTTCCTCGGGGCTGCGGCCGTCGGGCCGGTTCTTCTCCACCGCGATCTTGCGGCGGACGAGCTCTTTGTAGATCGCCTCCGCCGCTCGCTTGACGTAGTTCTTCGTCATGGTGTCCTTCGTCGTCGCGGCCTCTCCCTCGCCGACCGCAGGGCCGACGGGAAACGGCAGCTCGACGGTCTCGACGATGCGGTCGAAGAGGAGTTGGCGCTTCGCCGACTTGAGCTCCTTCGAGTCCTGCTCGGCGTCGGTCAGTGCCCGCAGCTCGGCCTCGAACTGCTCCCGCACGGGATTCAGCACCGTTTCCAGCCGGATCCGCTCGAGCACCGTGGCCAGGCTCATCTTCCGCTGGGTCTGCCGGAGAACGTCGTCCTCGGTCGAGTCCATGCTCAGCTCGGGCAGCGCTTCCTCGATGATCGCGCCGGCGGCTCGGAGCCCTTCGGCGTCGATACGCTCGCGGATCGTCTCCCCGTGCTCGCGCTCGATGTCGTCCGTGACGCTCTCGTCTAGCCACTTCGACTTGCCCGCCCGACGCTGGAGGTCGAGCTGAGCCTCACACAGCTTGCTGATCTCCGACTGCGCGAGCTCGAGCGCCTCGAGGAGCTTGTCCTCGGGCACCTCGTTCGCGCCGGCCTCGACCATCGTCAGTCCTTCGAGCGTGCCGACGACGATCAGGTCGAGCTCCGTCTGCTCCTCCACCTCGGGCAGCGTCGGGTTGAGGACGAGCTCGCCGTCGAGCAGACCGATCCGCACGGCCCCGACCGGGCCGAGGAACGGCAGAGGCGAAATCATCAGCGCCGCCGAGGCACCGTTGATGCAGAGGATGTCGTGCGCGGTGATCAGATCGGCGCTGAGCACCGTGCAGATCACCTGCGTCTCGTTCTTGTAGCCCTTCGGCCACAGCGGCCGGATCGGACGGTCGATCATTCGCGCGGTCAGGATCGCCCGCTCCGTGGGTCGTCCCTCACGCTTGAAGAAGCCGCCCGGGATCTTCCCGGCGGCGTACATGCGCTCTTCGACGTCGACGGTGAGCGGGAAGAAGTCCGCGCCCTCGCGCGGCTCCATCCGGCCCTGCGCCGTCGCCAGCACCATCGTGTCTCCCGAACGGACGACGACGGCGCCGTCGGCCTGCTTCGCGAGCTTTCCGGTCTCGAATGAGATGTCGCGCCCGCCGACCGTCACGCTGACGTCGGCTTGGCGCTCGGTGGCAATCGCCATATGTTTATTCCTCCACTCCTGAGAGTGGGGATTTGAGTCAACCCCGTCTGCGTAATCGCGTCGGAGGCTCGCTCAAATCTCCACTCTCGTTGATTATGTCCCGTGCCAGACTTCAGTCTGCCTTGGGCGAACACTTCCTACGGGGGTTATCGCCTCAGCCCCAGCTCCTTGATGAGGGCGCGGTAGCCCTCGAGATCGCGTGTCTGGAGATACGTCAGGAAGCGGCGGCGGCGGCCGACGAGCTTGAGCAGGCCGCGCCGGGAATAGTGGTCCTTCGGGTGCGTGCGCAGATGCTCGGTCAGGTCGTTGATGCGCTGCGTCAAGAGTGCGACCTGCACCTTCGTCGATCCCGTATCGGCCGTATCCGCCCCGTGCTTGCGGACGATCTCCAGCTTGGCTTCCTTCGTGAGTCCCATGTCACCTCCGTGTCGTCAGTCCCAGCCATCGCCGGAAGCAGGCGAAAAGCCGCGGCTGCGGTCGCGGGACAGGGTAGCAGCGGCCAGGATTACTTGAGCAGCAGCTTCCCCACGCGGCGCTGCGCGACGACGAGGCCGATCACGCCGAGCAGCAGGAGATAGCCGGCGTTGACCAGCTGGATCCACCCGATCGTGCCGAGGTTGAGCGAGCGCAGCAGCTGGATGCCGTGGTACAGCGGCGAGAAGCGCACGACCCACTGGATCGCACTCGGATACGTGGAGATCGGGAAGAAGGTCGCCGAGAACAGGAACATCGGCAGCTGGAAGAGCCCGACGAACTCGAAGTCCTGCCAGGTCCGCATGTACGTCGTCGCGGCCACCCCTATACCCGCGAACGCGAACGCAATCAGGACTGCACCCGGCAGGGCGAGCAGCCCCCACGCCGACTCGATCAGGCCCAGAGAACCAGCGACGACCATGAACGCGACGGCGTAGAGGAAACCGCGGAAGAGAGCCCACGCGGTCTCGCCGACGGCGACGTCCACGGGACCGATCGGCGTCGCCAGGATCGCGTCGTACGTCCTCATGTACTTCATCTTCCAGAAGACGTTCGTCGCGTCGTAGATGGCGCCGTTCATCGCCGCCGAAGCGAGTAGAGCCGGCGCGACGAAGCTCGAGTAGTCGACGAGACGTCCGCCCGAGACCGGGACCTTCCCGACGAAGTGCCCGAGCCCGATGCCCATCGAGAAGAGATAGAAGAGCGGCTCGAAGAGACCGGAGAAGATGATCATCCACGTGCGCCGATAGACCATCAGGTTCCGCTCGAACAGGAGGCGTCCCCTGCTGCCGGCGAAGGCGCACGCGCTCAGTTGAACAACCTCTGCCGGTACGTCCGCTCGCCCCAGACCACTCCGGCGATCACGAAGAGCAGCAGGTATCCGACGTGTCCGAGCGCCCGGAGCAGATGCACGTTCCCGAGCGTGAGCTCGCGACACAGATCGACGCCGTGCCAAAGCGGCGTCGCGTAGGCGAGCCACTCGAGCGGCAGCGGCAGGCGCGAGACGGGGAAGAACGTTCCCGAGAACAGGAACATCGGGACGATCACGAAGCGGTTGTACGGGACGAACGCGCTGTCGGACTCGCGGGTCGCAGCGTAGGCGGCGGTCGGCGCGGTGAAGGCCAGACCCAGCAGGACGACTGCCGGTAGCGCGACGATTCCAAGGTATGAGTTGACTCCCCCGAACGCGGCGATCACCACGAGGTAGACGGCGCTCGTCGAGGCGATACGGGTGGCCATCCAGAGCTGGTGCCCCCCAAAGATGTCGCGGACTCCGAGCGGCGTCGCCAACATCGCGAAGTACTGCCGCGTCCACGAGAACGATCCGACCACCGGCCATGAAGCCTCGCCGGAGGCGATCTGCATTGCAGTCGCGGCCAGCATCCCGGGCGCGACGAAGTCGAGGTACGCGACGCCGAGCGGCTGACCGCCCGAACGGTTGACCAGCGTGCCGAGCCCGATCCCGAGCGCGCTGAGGTAGAAGACCGGGTTGATCACGCTCGTGATCACCGTGCCGCGCCAGACGCGCCTGTACTGGAGGAGCCAGTACTCGTAGACGCGCAGCGACGGCGCAAGCGCGGTCATTCGTCTACCAGTGTGCGCCCCGTGAGGTGCAGAAAGACGTCCTCCAGGGTGGAGCGTCGCACGAGCATGCTGTCCGGTTGCAATCCGAGATCGTGAACGCCAGTAGCCGTCTCGTCCCCGTCATCCGTGTACAGGAGCACGCGGTCCGGCAGCTCCTCGAGGCGCCGAGCCAGTCCGTCCACCCGCCTCGCTATGTCCCCCGGCCGCTGGTCGGGGGCGAAACGAAGTTCGACCACCTCGCGCGTCGAGAAACGGCGGATCAGCTCGGGTGGCGATCCCTCCGCGACGATCTTCGCCTTGTCCATGACGACGAGGCGGTCGCACAGCTGCTCGGCCTCGTCCATGTAGTGCGTCGTGAGGATCAGCGTCACGCCACTCTGTTTGAGCCGAAAGAGTCGATCCCAGACGGTGTGACGCGCCTGAGGATCGAGGCCCGTCGTGGGCTCGTCGAGCAGGAGCACGTTCGGCTCGTTGACCAGGGAGCGCGCGATCGTGAGGCGCCGCTTCATTCCGCCCGAGAGTGGTTCCACCCGGCTGTTGGCTCGCTCGTTCAGCTGGACGAACTCCAATAGCTCGTCGGCCCGGCGGCCCAACTCTGCGCGCGGGAGGCCGAAGTAGCGGCCGTAGATAATGATGTTCTCTCGCACGGTGAGCTCGTTGTCGAGCGTGTCCTGCTGGGGCACGACCCCGAGGCGTGCCCGGATCTCCGCACCATGAGTCACGGGGTCGAGCCCAATGATGCGCAGGGTGCCGCCCGACGGCGGCGAGACGCAGCCGATCATGCGCATCGTCGATGTCTTGCCGGCGCCATTCGGCCCGAGGAACCCGAACGCCTCGCCGTGCTGCACGTCGAAGTCGATTCCGTCCACGGCGACGAGCGCGCCGAAGCGCTTCACCAGCCCGCGGGCATGCACCAGCGGCAGCTGCTCGGCAGCACCCGCCACTCCTGCAACCTAGCGGCTGCGCGGACCGTTCAAGAAGAGCGCTAGCTTCTTAGCGATGCAGGCGGCTGTGGCGGCGGGACATCCGGCGACGACTGCGGCGGGAGTCGAGGTCCTCGAGCAGGGCGGCAGCGCCGCGGACGCGGCCGTCGCGGCCGTCCTCGCTTCGTGCGTCGCCGAGACTGTGATGACGGGTCTGCTCGGCGGCGGTCACGCGATCTACTTCGAGGCGGCGAGCGGAACGGCCCGGAGTCTCGACTGCTTCGTCGCCATACCGGGTCTCGGCGCGGAACCACGGGAGGCGGAGCTCATCCAGCTGGCCGTCCCATTCGGCGCAGAGCTCGTCCACTACGCAGTCGGCCCTGCGTCCTGCGCTGTCCCCGGCCTGCCTGCGGGCCTGGATGCGCTCTGGCAAGAGTATGGCCGTTTGCCGTGGCCGGTCCTTGCAGGCCCTGCGATCTCCCTCGCCCGCGAGGGAGTCGTGGTTCCTCCCGCGCATGCATCCTGCCTCGCGATGCTCGCACCCGTGATGACGATGAACGAAGGCGCCGCCATCTACGCCCCGGGCGGGCAGCTCCTGCAGGCGGGCGATCGACTCCACCAGCCGGGTCTCGTGGACGCACTCGAATCGATCGCGGAGGAAGCTTCACCTGTGTACACGGGAACGATCGCGGACGACCTGCTCACGCTTTGCGAGGAACGCGGCGGCCTCGTGACGCGTACGGACCTCGCGGCCTACGAAGCGAGGTGGACTGAGCCAGTGCAGGTTCCGTATCTCGATGGCCGTCTGCTCACGCGCGGAGGACTCTCAGGCGTACCCGAAACAGTGCGGCGCCTGCCCCTGCTCCGGGGACTGAACGAGACGGACCGCGTCCTCGCGCTCGTCGACGTTCTCGAGTGGCCGGCCGCGAGCGGCGGGGACACCACGAACGTCACGGTGGTGGACCGCGAAGGCAACGCCTGTGTGTTCACCACCAGCCTCGGCCTCGGCTCGGGAGACTTCCTTCCCGGTCTCGATCTCCACCTCAACAGCATGCTGGGCGAGGTCGATCTACTTCGCGGGCGCCTCGAGCCCGGCGACCGGATGCAGAGCATGATGGCGCCGACGATCGTTGTCGATCATCACGGCCTGTCCCTCGCCGCGGGCGCCGCCGGTGGGACACGGCTCAAGACGGCGCTGCTAACCGTCGTCGCCGGGATCCTCGATGAGTTGCTCCTGCCGGAGACCGCCGTCGCGCGCCCCCGGTTTCACGCCGCGCCTGACGTCGTCAACGTCGAGCCGGGCGTGGACGAGGGCGCCCTCGAGGCGCTCGAGGCGGGCGGCCGCAAGGTGCGGCGGTGGCCCGAGCGACACCACTACTTCGGAGGCGTGAGCGTCGTCAGCCGGACCGGTGCGGCAGGCGACCCGCGCCGGAACGGCGCGGCAGCCACGATTCGTTGAACGGCCGCGTAGTCATCGTGGCCCAGCCGACGTACCCGCACTCGGGACAACCGGGATTCTGCTGCATCGTGCCGCCGCCGGAGGGCTTCGCGTACACGGCGCCGCACTCGAGGCATCGCACGCTTTCGAGGACGGTCAGATTGGGTGCCTCGTCTCCCGAATTCGTGTGCACGTGCAAGAAGACACCGCTCTTTGCGGAAACTTGCGAGCCGCTCTTTGCGAGAAATCTACGCCCGAAGCGGCGGCCGCGTTTCCTCGACCGGAACGCGGACGTCCAGCCAGCCGAGGTCTCCGCAGTGGGGGCAGGCGTCCCCGCGCTCGCCTCGAGACGGGGTGTCGGTCTGCTCGTACACCTCGCGGCAGGCCAGACAGCGGACGAGGCCGGATCGCTCGAGCACGGTTTGCATGTTGAAAGAGACGCTGTTGTGGCTCGAAACTTGTGCCCTGCTCAGACCGGACGGTCGGCCGAGCGGGCTTCCTCGACATCCTTGGCGATCCGGGCGACGAGCTCCTCTTCGCTCGCAAAGGCGCGCTCGTCTCGCAGCCGCCGCCACAGCTCGACGACGAGCCGGCGTCCGTAGAGGTCGCCCTCGAAGTCGAGCAGATACGGCTCGATGCGGCGCTCGTCGCCTCCGTAGTGCGGGTTCACGCCGATGGAGATCGCCGCGCGATGGCCGAGTGCCGAGCCGGCGTAGATGCCGTACGCGGGCACGAGCAGGTCCGGCGGGACGGCGAGGTTCGCGGTGGGGTAACCAAGTGTGCCGCCGCGCTGGTCACCGAGCACGACTGTGCCCTCCACCTCCGCAGGGCGACCAAGGAGCCGCGCCGCCGCGACGACGTCGCCCTCACGCAGGAGTGCTCGGATCGTCGTCGAGGAGATGCCCTCGAGGGTCGGTACCAGCCGCACGTCGAACCCGAGTTTCGCGAGCAGCGACGGATCGCCGCTGGCACCCCGGCCGAAGCGGAAGTTCTCGCCGACCGCGATTGCGCGTGCGCCAATCTGGCGCAGGATGGACTCGGCAAACGCGTCCGGTTCACGACGCGCCAGCTCGGGCGTGAAGTCGACCACGAGCGCCTCGTCCATCCCCGCGTCGTCGAGAAGCTCGAGCCGTCGGTCGAGTGTCGAGAGGAGCTCGACCCGGTTTCCGAGGACGAGGCGCGGGTGCGGCCAGAACGTCACGACCGTCGCAAGCCGGCCCGCGGACCGCGCCGCATCAAGGACCTGGCGGTGGCCCAGGTGGACGCCGTCGAAGCTACCGATCGCGACGGCGCGCTCCGCAGCGGGAAGCTCCTCCGGCCGGCGGGCGACCTTCACAGCCGGGCGAGCGCCTCGTCGGGCGGGATGAAGCGCTCCGGATCGGCCTCCTCGACCGAGAAGGGCCCGATCTCAGTCCGGCGGAGCGTGTTGCAGTGGCCGCCGAGCACGTCGGCAATCGCACGCACGTAGGTCCCAGAGCTGACCCGCACGTCGAGCCGTGCCGCATCGCCTGTATACGCAATAACGTCGAGCGCCTCGATCCGTGAGAGTCGCGTCGGCATCTGTACCTCGATCCCACGCCGCGCGAGCCTGTACGCGCGCTCCCCGCCGATCTTCACGGCCGACGCGGCCGGGATCGGCAGCTCAACCTCGCCGCGGAGGCGCTCGAGCCGGCGCTCCAGCTCTTCGCGGGAAGGTGCGTCCAGTTGCTCGACGATCTCGCCCTCGGGATCGCCGGTGGACGTTCGGGCCGTCAGGTCTATGTCCGTGAGGTAGCGCTTGTCGAGTCCGACGAAGCATGAAGCCAGTTTAGTTGCCCTTCCGGACAACAAGAGCAACAGCCCTGTGGCGAATGGGTCGAGAGTCCCCGCATGACCCGTGCGGGCGCCGGTCCGGCGGCGCAGATCCGAGACGATCGCGAACGACGACGGGCCGGCCGGCTTGTCGACGAGCACGATCCCGGAAGGGTCAAGCCCGCGCGGAGGCAAGAAATTCCTGGCGCACGAAGTCCGTGATCTGCTCGATCGAAGCCTCGCTCGAGAACCCCGCGGCCTGCCGATGCCCTCCGCCACCCGATTTGCGCGCAATCGCGGAGACGTCCAGCTCGTCGACGCTCGCGCGGAGACTGACACGGCGTGTCGGCCCGTCCACCCGCGGGGGCTCGCGGATGAGCACCGCCATGTCCGCTCCCTCGACTGCGCGCAGGTAGTCGATGATGCCCTCGGAGTAGGGCTCTGCAGCGCCGACGTCGGCGAAGTCTGTGCGCAGGAGATACGAGACGACGATCCGGCCACCCTCGTACACCTGCGCCCGCTCGAGCGCGCGCGCGAGCAGCTTCAGCTTGGCGAACTGCACCGACTCGTAGACCCCTTGGAAGATGCGGTGAACGTCTGCGCCCGCTTCGACCAACTCCGCCGCGAGCCGCAAGGCCTTTGGCGTCGTGTTCGTGTACTGGAAACGACCGGTATCGGTCACGAGGGCGATGTAGAGCGCCTCCGCGATGTCGGGCGTCAGCTCGACCCCGAGCTCCTGAAAGAGGTCGCGCAGCACTTCTCCGGTCGAGGACGCGTCCGGAACGACCAGGTTGATCTGGCCGAAGCGGGTGTTGTCGTGGTGGTGGTCGATATCGATCGACAGTGGTACGCGCCCGAGCACCTCCGGATCGGCGATCCTGCTCTCGTTGGCGCAGTCGAGCGCGACGAGGACCCGTTCCGCGACGTCGGCCGGCCAGCGGCGTTGAAGCTCCGCGAGCGGCATGAACGCATACTCGCCCGGAAGCGGCGCGTCGCCGTGCAAGACCATGACCGTGTCCTTGTCGAGTTGATCGAGCGCGAGCTTGGCGGCGAGGAGCGAGCCGAGCGCGTCGCCGTCGGGGTTCTCGTGCGTTGTGAGGATGAACTGCCTGTGATCGCGAATCGCGTCCGCGACCGCCGCCAGTTCACTCGCTGTCGTCTGGGGCGAGCTCATCGATCAGCTTGGTCATGCGGACCCCGCGCTCGACCGACGGATCGTACTCGAAGGCCAGCTGAGGAGTTCGTTTCAGGCGGAGCTCGCGCGCGAGCCGCGCTTGAAGGACGGAATGCGCGGCCTGGAGACCCGCGAGGGTCTGGACGCGCTTCCGCTCGGCGCCGAGGACGGAGACGAACACGCGCGCGTGCCGGAGGTCGGGCGACGTCTCGACGCCGGTCACGGTGACGAAGCCGATCCGGGGATCCTTCAGCTGGCCGACGGCCTCCGAGAGCACCTGCCGGACCGATTCGTTGACGCGACGCATGCGATCCGCCATCGGGGATATTCAAGCGCCTGCACGCGCTCCTGCTCGCCGGTGTCGTCATCTGGTGCTTCGTCACCGCGCTTGCGGGCGGGCTCGTTGGCCTGGTTCTGGGCAACATCCGCCTCCCGGTGCTCGTTCTCGCGGCCTCGAGCCCCGCCGCCGGCGCGGGCGCGAACATCGGTGTGTCGGCGGTCGCCGCTCTCGCCGCAGCCGTCACTCACGTTCGCGCCGGTCGAATCGACTGGCGCCTCGTCCTGTGGATGGCGCCGCCCTCGATGCTCGGAGCCGTGGCCGGAGGACTGCTCTCGGGCGCGATCCCGGGAGACGTCCTGTTGCTCGCGATCGGGACGACACTCCTCGCATTTGGCGTAGACCTGCTCCGACCGCGCACTCGGCACCAACGACGGCGCTCTGACAGCGTGAGTCGCCGCGCTGCGCTGACCTCGGGGCTCGCGATCGGACTGCTCGGAGGTTTCGTCGGCCTGATCCTCGGTGCGCTCCGAATCGGCGCGCTTCTTCGCTTCGTCGGGGCGGACGCGTTCCGCGCCGTCGGAACCAACGTCGCGGTCGGCTTCTGTCTCGGCGCCGCCGGGCTTCTCGGCCACCTGGCCGGAGGTGTCGACTGGACCCTGCTCGGGCTCGGCGCCGCGGCGTCGATGCCCGGCTCGTTGCTCGGCGCGCGGCTGACCGGCCGCCTCAACGAGCGTCAGCTCCTGCGCGCGGTCGGCGTCGTCCTGCTCGTCGCAGGCGGCGCGATGATCGTTCAGGGGATCGTTTAGTGCCCCTCCCGGCGATACATGCCGGGTTCAACTGGAAGGGGCGCTAGTCGATCGTGACGACGTCGCGTTCCGCGCGAACGAGCTCGAACTCCTGGCCGGCGAGGTAGCGCTCGGCCTGATCCAGCAGCTGCTCAGCCTCCCGGTACTCGCGCGCGACGCAGGAGAGCGTGAGCCGCGTCCGCTGCCACAGCTCGTGGTGGTCGACCTCCGCCACTGACGCACCGAAGCGGTTCTGGAGCTGAGCCTTCGCCGACTTCACGTACTTGCGTTTTCCCTTCAGCGACCCCGCTTCCGGAAAGTGGAGCTCGACGCTGAGGATGCCGATGTAGCCCGCGCCCACGAGCGGTATTGAACCGTGTTGTAAGACCTTGGTGAAGATGCGGTGAACGGCCTTGCGTGGCACGCCGCGCGCTGGCTACGGTCGAGGTGAAGTCGTACCCGATCGGAAGGATGCAATGTCGACCCTGCTCACGACACTCCTGACCGGCCTGCCCATCGGGCGCTGGTGTCGCTCGTGCAGCGAGCCGATCAGCCCGAGCGACCCCTTCGGTCTCAGCGAAGGCGTCTGCCGGCCGTGCCGCGAAGACTGAGCGCGAGCGTTAGGAGGTAGCGGCGGGCGCGGGTTCGTCGAGGGTCGTGCGCTCGATCTCGCGGGTCTCGTAGGCCTCGAGCACGTCGCCCTCCTTCACGTCGTTGAAACCGTCGAGGAGGATGCCGCACTCGAACCCTTCGGCGACCTCGCGCGCGTCGTCCTTGAAGCGCTTGAGCTGGGCGATCGTCGTCTCGTGGATGACCGTCCCGTCGCGGACGACGCGCACCTGCGCCCCGCGGCGGACGAGTCCGCTCGTGACCATGCAGCCGGCGATCGTTCCGAGCCGCGAAACCTTGAAGAGCGCTCGAACCTCAGCCTCGCCGAGCGTCTCCTCCTTCTCGACCGGCTTCAACATGCCGACGAGCGCCTGCTCGATGTCCTCGGTCAGCTGGTAGATGACGCGATAGGTGCGGATCTCGACGCCCTCGCGCTCCGCGAGCGCGCGCGCCTCCGCGTTCGGCCGCACGTTGAAGCCGACCACGGTCGCGCTCGAGGCAGACGCGAGCATGATGTCTCCCTCGGTGATGCCGCCGACGCCCTGGTGGATGACGTTGACGCGCACCTCGGGATGCTGGATCTTGCCGAGCTCCGAGACCGCGGCCTCAACGGAGCCCACGACGTCGCCCTTGAGGACGAGGTTGAGGTCCTGGACGGCGCCCGCCTGCATCTGCTCGAAGAGACGCTCGATCGACACGCCCCTCGAAGCCTGGGCGAGCTGCTCGCGGCGTAGTCGTTCACCGCGCGCATTCGCCAGCTCGCGGGCCCGGCTCTCTTTCTCGACGACACGGCAAAGCTCTCCGGCAGGCGGCGGCTTGTTGAAACCGAGGATCTCGATCGGATCGCCGGGCTTCGCCTCCTTCACCTTGTCGCCGCGGAACGTGTAGAGCGCCCGCACCTTTCCCCAGGCGTCCCCGGCGACGATCGCGTCGCCGACGCGGAGCGTGCCGCGGTGGATGAGCATGGTCGCCACCGGGCCGCGGCCGACGTCGAGGCGTGACTCGATGATCGGCCCCGAGGCCTCGGCCTTGGGATTCGCCGTCAGCTCCAGCTCTGCGTCCGCCACGAGCAGCACCTTCTCGAGCAGGTCGTCCAGGTTCTGCGCCTGCTTCGCGGAGACGTCTGAGAACTGCGTCGTCCCTCCCCACTCCTCGGGCTGCAGGCCCTCGGTCGAGAGTTCGGTACGGACGCGGTTCGGGTCGGCGTCGGCCACGTCGATCTTGTTGACCGCTACGACGATCGGCACATCGGCCGCGCGCGCGTGCGAGATGGATTCCTTCGTCTGCGGCATCACACCGTCGTCGGCCGCGACCACGAGCACGGCGATGTCCGTCACCTTCGCACCGCGTGCGCGCATGGCGGTGAACGCCTCGTGGCCGGGTGTGTCGAGGAACGTGATCTTGCGCCCGTTGTGCTCGACCTGGTAGGCGCCGATGTGCTGGGTGATCCCGCCCGCTTCCGTCTCGACGACCGAGGTCTGGCGGATCGCGTCGAGCAGCGTCGTCTTCCCGTGGTCGACGTGCCCCATGATCGTGACGACGGGCGGCCGTGGCGCGAGATCGGCGTCACTGTCCTCGAAGACCTCCGGCTCCTCGTCCTCGTCGGCCGCGTGCCGGATCGTCAGCTCGCGCTCGGGCGCCAGCTCTGCGGCAATCAGCTCGACCTCGTCGTCGGCCAGAGTCTGCGTGATCGTGACGGCCTTCCCCAGGCCCATCATGTACATGATGATCTTGGGGGCGGGGACGCCCAGCGCCTGCGAGAGGTCGCGAACGGTGACGCCGGAGGGGACCGAGACGGGCCCGGTCGGAGCGGCGACCTCGCGGGGCTGCTTGGGACGCGCGCCGTCCTGACGCTCGCGCTGCTGGCGTGCGTCGCGAGGGCGCGCGGCCGAGCTGTCGATGACGACACGGCGCTTGCGGCGGCCCGCAGCGCCCTGACGCGGCCGCATGGGGCGGTTCGGTCTGTTGGAGCCGGATTCGTTCGCCATTAGAGGGTCAAGTGTAGAGGGATGCGAGGGAAGGTTCGACGCGGACGGTCTCTTTCAACGTCCGGTTGAAGGCCCGGCGCGACAGGGCACGCTCGAAGCACGACAGGCGCCGGCAGGTGTAGGCCCCGCGGCCCGGCTCGCCGGCTCCCGGTACCAGCCGTCCGTCCTTCGCGACGAACCGCAGGAGCTCGCCTTGGGGAGCCTTCCGCCTGCAGCCGACGCAGCTCCTGATCGGCTCGGTCACGCAGTCGAGGTGCCCTCCTCAGGCGTCGCGGGAGGCGCGGTCGGCTCACCCCGCGCGGCCCCCTCCGACGGTGTCTCGAGCGTGCGTCCCTCGACATCCCCGACGGATGTCGGCGCGGTCTCGCCGGGCCCGCCGTTCGGCTGGACCGGGATGCCCGCCGGAACCTGTTCCGACTCGGCAACACGCGGGTGCGAAACGTCCAGGTCGACCTCGCCCTCGGCCTCGGCGATGACATCCGCGTCCGGGCCGTGCGTCGCTGCGACGTCGGCCTGCGCCTCCGAATCGAGCTGTTCGTCGCCGGCAGTCTCCGGAAGGCTTTCGGGCCCGATGCTCTCAGCTTCGGGTTCGAGGAGGTCTGCACGAATCTCCAACGCCGGCTCCTCCTCCACCTCGATGGGCTCGGTGTCGTCCGTATCGCGCAGGGCGAGCTCCTGATGCGCAGGCAGCCCGCAGTAACGCGAACCGGGAAGCGCCTCGTTCGGGCAGCGCTTGCCGTTGGCGAGTACCGCCGAGCAGCGACCGGTGAACTCTTCGCCCTCGCCACCGCCGTACGCGGCTTCGGCCTCGGCCTGTGCGAACTCGGTGTCGGACTGGATGTCGACCTTCCAGCCTGTCAGGCGGGCAGCCAGGCGGGCGTTGAGGCCCTCCTTGCCGATCGCCAGCGCGAGCTGGTCGTCGGGAACGATGACGGTCGCTTCCTTCGTGTCGTCGTCGACGAAGACCTCGCGCACGCGCGCCGGTGAAAGCGCCTTCGCGACGAAACGAGCCGGCTCGGGATTCCACGGGATGATGTCGATCTTCTCGCCGCGCAGCTCCGACACGACCATGCGGACGCGCGAGCCGCGCGGACCGACGCAGGCGCCGACGGGATCGACGCCCTGTGTGTGCGACTCGACCGCGATCTTGCTGCGATACCCCGGCTCGCGGGCGACGCCCCGAATCTCGACGAGGCCGTCCGCGATCTCGGGCACCTCGAGCTCGAACAGCGTCTTGATCAGTTCGGGGTCGCGGCGCGAGAGTATGACCTGCGGCCCCTTCGTCCCGGAGCGAACCTCCGTGATGACGGCCTTGATGCGCGAGCCCTGCTCGTAGCGCTCGCCGTCGACCTGCTCCGAGCGCGGGAGCAGAGCCTCGACCTTGCCGAGATCGACGAGGACGTTGTTCCGGTCACCCGCCTGCTGGACGATCCCGGTGACGACCTCGCTCTCACGGTCCTTGTACTCGTCGTACATCATCATCCGCTCGGCCTCGCGAATGCGTTGCAGGATGACCTGCTTCGCAGTCTGCGCCGCGATGCGGCCGAAGTTCTCCGGCGTGACGTCCTCGCGTGTGATCTGAGCCTCGGGAACCTCGGACCAGTCGATGTCGAGGTCGTCGTCGGAAATGAGCGTGTGCGAGCGCTCGCCGTTCTCGACCTCGAGGCGTTCGAGCTCCTCGAGCGCGCGCTCGCGTGCCTCGTCGAGCAGCCGCTCCTCGATGTCGGCCGGGAGCTCGATCGAGAAGACGCGGAAGTCGCCCTGGTCGTCGATCTCGACCGTCGCGTGGCGCGACGCGCCCGGGGTCTTCTTGTAGGCGGCGAGGAGGGCGTCTTCGAGAGCCGCGACGAGCGTGCCGCCCTCGATCCCCTTCTCGCGCTCGATGTCTCGGACTGCGTCGATGATCTCCTGGGTCATCTCTCTCCCGCCTCCTCGATGAGGTTGCCCCGCACGATCGAGTCGTAGGGGATGTCAACCGACTCGGCCTCGGTCTTGACCGTCACGCTGCGTTCGCCCACTGCGACGACCTCGCCGCGAAGACTCTTCCGCTGCTCCGTGCGAAGAGCGACGTGGCGGCCGACGACGTTCCGGAAGTGCTCCTGCCGGCGGAGCGGCCGCTGGAGCCCGGGCGACGAAACATCCACTGCGTACTGGCGCAGGTAGTCGCCCAAGATTTGCGTCACGCGCTCGCAGAGCGCGTGGTCGACGCCACCGGCGTGGTCGACGTACACGGTGAACCGCTCCGGGCCGGCGAGCTCGACCGCGAGCACCTCGGTGCCCGGGAGGGCGCGCTCGACCTTGCCGGAGATCTCCCGCGTCAGTTGTCTCTCTTTTTCGTGTGTGGCTGCCAATCCGCTCCTGTCACAAAAAATGGGCCCGCAGGCCCATTTCGGAAACCGCTCGAAATGTGGTGATTAGCAGGATAGCAAGCGTGCACGGGCGATGACGACGCCGGATTGGAGGACCAACGCCACCACGTCGCGGGGTCTACTCGAGGACGATCGTCACGGGCCCGTCGTTGACCGAGGCGACGGCCATCCGAGCCGCGAAGACGCCCCGCTCGACTCTGATGCCTTCGCCGACGAGGGCGGCGCAAAACTCCTCGTAGAGCGGCTCGGCCTCCTCGGGCGGCGCAGCGTTCGTGAAGCTCGGACGATTTCCCTTGCGCGTGTCGGCGATCAGCGTGAACTGGCTGACGACCAGCACAGAGCCGGCGACGTCCACCAGGCTGCGCTCGAACTTGCCGGTCTCGCCCTCGAAGATTCGTAGGCGCGCCGTCTTCCTGGCCAGTCGCTTCACCTCGGCCGAGTCGTCGCCGCGCTCAATACCGAGCAGGACGAGGAGACCCACGCCGATGCTCCCGACCTCGGAGTCCCCCACGGTCACTCGTGCCTGGGAGACCCGCTGACAAACGGCCCGCATCGGCGCGAATCATCTCAGCGCAAGCTCGCCGACCTTTCTAGGTACACGCGCGCGTCCCCGCCCGGGTGGGGGTTCCACCACCACCCACTGAGATCGACGATACCGAGGATTTGCGCACGCGTAGGTGACGCGTCTGCGCCGGATCTGCGTCAGCTACCCGGCTCGGCCGAAGCGGGCCCTTCCTCTGCATCCCGCTCGAGGTCGAGGATGCGCGATGCGTAGTGCTTGCTCTGTGGTCGCAGCGAGCTCGCGAGCTTGTAGTGGCCGTTGGCCTCCGCCTCCCTGCCCTGCTTCTCGAGCGCGCGACCAAGCGCGTAGTGCGCGTAGTGGTCGGCCGGCGACATCTCGAGCATCGCGCGGAACTCCTCCTCCGCCTCCGCGTATCGCTGAATGCGCAGATACGCGATCCCGAGCGCCTCGCGGATCGAGGCCTTGTGCGGCTCGCGCCGCTTCGCCTTCTCGAGCGCGACGGTTGCCTGCGCGGCACGACCCTTGCGCAAGTGCGCCCGTCCTTGCTGGTATAGGTCGTAGGTCTCGCTCATGTCGATCGCAGGTAGGGAAAGTTCTCCTCTACCAAGTCAAGCGGATTCGTCAAATCGCGCGTCTTCCCGATCTCGACCGCCGTAACCGTCTCCCCCGCGTCGATGGCCGCCTGGAAGGCGTTTTCCAGCTCGTGCGGGGGTCGGTCGAGGCAGAGACAGTCGGCGATCGCGGGGCCAGCGGCCCACAACGGCGCGGCCGACCAGGCGTTTCCCGGGTCGTCGTCGCGCATGCGCTCGACGCGGCCGTTGCGGCGGCGCACCGCGCCTCGTCCGGGTCCCGGCGGTGGGTCGAGCCGGACGGCGACCGCTCCAGCCGCTGCGGACGCCTCGAACTCTGCGGCGAAACGCCCGACGTCGCCGTACAGGAAGACCGTGTCCGCGGCGGAGACGAGCACGGGAAGCGGCGCACCCGCGTCGAGCGCGCGCCGAACCGCGTCGGCCGAGCCCAGCACCTCGGGCTGGTGCACAAACAGAATCTCGACACCGAACGCGGAGCCGTCCCCCGCGAGCCGTTCGACCTGCTCTGCGAGGTATCCCGTCACGAGCCACACGCGCTCGCAACGCGCAGCCGCGAGCTCCCGTAGGAGGACGGCAAGCACAGGCCGTCCGTCGATCGGCAGTACCGGCTTCGCCCAGCGTTCGGTGACCGGGCGAAGACGCGTCCCCTCGCCCGCCGCCATCACGACGGCGTCCAGCGGCGGGGCCATGGTTAGCCGAGACCGAGCGAGCGGACGGAGACGAGCCCGCGCGCGCGGTCGAGCACGAAGATGTTGCGGCGCAGCTTTCGCTTCAGGTCGCGAAGCTCTCTGCGCGCGCGCGCGGCGGCGTCCTCCGCCTGCTCGAGCGGCCCGTAGCGCGCCGCGGTCACCGCGCGCGTGAACCCGGCCGCGTCGACACCGAGGCGATCTGAGATCGTCCCGCCGAGCTCGTGGAAGGTTGCCGCGCGCGCCGTCGGCAGACGTTGGTCCTGAAGAAACTCAGCCAGCTCCCGCGCGCAGGCGCCGGCGATCCGCCGCGGATCCCTGGTTAGGTACCGGAGCCGGCGTCGCCCGTGCTTCACCACAACGATCGCGCCTGCCACCCCGCCAGCGAGAAGCAGCAGGAACACCAGCAGGCTCGGCGAGTGCTTCTCCTCCGGGGGCCCCGGACCGAGCCCCCGCACGGGAAGGTCGGCGGCCGAGCGCGGATTCGGGCGATTTGGGTCGTGGGCGATGTTGCCCGAGGGACTGCCAAAGCCGAAGACCTCGCCGTTCTTCACGACGCCTGCGAGCAGCCTCGCCGCCGCCTGGGCGTTGAAGCCGAGCGAGGTGGAGCTGTACGTGCCGCTCAGCCGGCCCCGCCCGGGCGTCGGGTCGAACGGCAGCCAGCCGTAGCCGGGGAACCAGATCTCCACCCACGTATGGGCGTCGTGATCGGTCACGCGCCAGACGCCGTCGCGGTAGTGGCCCGGGACGAAGCCGGCGGCAACACGTGCCGGAATCCCGAGCAGGCGCAGCATCAGGGCCATCGCGCCGGCGTAGTGCTGGCAGTAGCCGGTTTTGGTCTCGACGACGAAGCCGACCAGCGGCGGCAGACCCGGCGTCGAACCCGGCTCTTCCGAGTAGGTGAAGCCACCCTTCGTGCGGAACCACGTCTCGAGCGCCACGGCGGCGGCGTACGGCGAGCTCGTCTGGCCTGCCACAGCTCGCGCGCGCTCGTAGACCTCGGCATACGGCTGGAGCCGTCCGGTCAGGAGGTCGAACAGGCGCGCGTCGCGTCCCGCCGCGCCGAACGGCGGCGCGGTCACTCCAGGGGCGAGATCGAGCTCGCGACCCGGCCGCGTCAGTGCACGTGGATACTCCGGCCGCTCCCGGACGAGCTGTGCCGGGGTCGGCCTCGGCGCGTAGCTCCAGATCGTGTATCGCTGGTCACGGTGCAGTCCGTCCAGCACACGCGCGACGCCCTGCCCGTCGTACAGGACAGGGTCGCTGACGTTGCGTGCCACGGGAATGCTCGCACCGACGAGGTGGTCGTCATCGAGCGCCCCCACAGTGACGTCCTGCTGTACCCACAGGCGCGGATGGCGGGCACCTTCGGGCGTCAACTGGTGGAGCTCGCTCGCCGTCTCCAGCCACACACGCTCGAACCAGCGGGTGCCATCGAAGCGGTCCAGGACGGTGGCGCGCCAGTAGGACGGCGTACGCGGCGCTCGGATCTTGAGCACGGTCGTCTCCTTCTTCGGGAAGCGCACGCCGCTGTACCGCGCGTCCCAGACGTACCGGACGCTGACCGGTTTCTGTGGACGCGTGTAGAAGTCCCAGTGCTGCCAGTCGAGGAAGGCACTCTTCGCGACGGCGGGGGAGCTCGAGAGCGCGAGCGCGCCGGCCAGGACTGCGCCCGACGCTACCAGGGCGAGGCGGCTCGGCCGCTGGGCGAGGCCGGCGAGCAACGCGAGCGCGACGGCGAGGATGACGACGCCGCGGCCAAGCTCGCTCCCCCCGGCGAGGAGGGTCGCGGGCCAGCCGGCGCCGACGAGAAAGCAGACGAGTGCGAGCAGCACCCGACGCGCGGCGATCGCCAGAGCGACCGTGAGCGTGAAGGCGAAGATCGCAGCCAGGATCACCTGGTGGCTGCGCGTGAAGCGCGAAGGGTCAAAGGGCAGCTGGAACTCATAGAAATCGAGGAAGCCGACCCCGAACCGCGACCCGAGTGGACCGAAGAACCCAGTTCCTCCCGGCCAGAGGGCGAGCGGCGAGACTGAGAACGCGACCCACGCGGCGAGCAGCGTGGAGACAGCGAGTCCGGCCAGGCGCAGCCAGCGCGGCCGCAACAGCGCGGGAGCGATGGCGAGCACCGCGAGCACGAAGGGCCGGCCACCGCCCGAGCGAGGCTCCTCGAACCGCAGCCAGTCGACCGCGATCACCAGTGCCGCCAGCCCAGAGAGGGCGATCGTCCTAAGCACGGGTGACCTCCGCAACGACCTGCCCCTCGAGTCGGGCGGCGAGGTCGTCCCCGGCCCGCACGACCGCGACCGGGATCCCGGCGGCCTGCAGCTTCAGCAGCGCGGGCTCCGGACGGCGGACAGCGCCGTTGAAGCTGGCCGGGTCGACGTAGACGAGCGACACCTTGCGGCGCGAGAGCGCGCGTTGGACGAGGCGGTCCATGAGCGCGGACTCGATGCGCGCCGTCACGACCGCCAGCTCGAGCGCGCGCGCCGCAGGACCGGTGTCCTGCGCGAGCAGCCGGGCCACGGGCGTGTGTCCCGTCGGCTCCACCGCCGCGAGCAGCTCGAGAGCGCGGCGCCAGTCAGCCGCTGGCGAGTGAACGTGCCGCACCTCACGGCGCTCGGAGTTGACCGCGAGCACGGCCCGCCGCCCCCGGCGCACGTACGCGTCGAGGATGGAGCCCGCCGCGCGTACCTGGACGTCGAAGCTCTCGCCGACGACCGAGCTCCTATCCGCGTCGAGGAGCACCGCGATCTCGTCGCGCGGAGCGTCCTCGA
>WNGA01005230.1_pt1 | contig 28413 bp, 33 predicted proteins | sample 5400061 | NCBI WGS metagenome assembly WNGA01 (sample SAMN13153366, study PRJNA577476) | soil metagenome | isolation source: 100 cm soil or saprolite under grassland replicate 2 | place: USA:California | collected 2016-06-15
GCATGGCCCTTGCCGGTGGCCTTCCCGGGCCCGGAGCCCCGGGGAGGCAGCGTGGCCCGTCGGGCGAGCGTCGGCGGGGATGAGGGCTGGGGCGTGTCCGCGCCGCCCGTCGCGGGGGCCGGCGCGAAGCCGGTGGGGTTCGGTGCCGTGACGAAGCTCACCACCGTGACCGGCGCCGCCTCGTCAGGGGCTTTTCGCTCCGCCGGGCCGGTGCCCGCCGGAGCAGGCTCGACGTGTGCCTGAATTGTCTGCTGGCCGAAGGCGGGAGGAGCGCTGAGGCGGCCGAGCGTGAAGCTGCTCGGGTCAGTGCCGAGCGCGTTCAGCCAGAGGAAGACGGCCGCAGCCGTTCCCGCGGCCAGGAAGCCGAGCGTCGCCGCAGGGGTGCCAAGCGGGCGCAGCGCCTGAGCTGAGCCGACAGCAGCGGGCATGAGGGCCGCGGGAACCGGCTCCACGATCGCCACGAGCGGGGTCGCGGCCAGCCTGCTCCCGGGCCCCGCGAGCCTGCGGGCGCTCTGGGCGCATTCGATCCGGTCGAAACCGCGGCCGAGCTCGGGCACGACGACCTGGAAGCCGAGTGGGTCGAAGCTGCGGCCACAGACCTGACAGTCCTGCACTCGCCTGCTTATAACAGTCCCGGCGGGCGTCGCCCCGGCCTGCCGAAACTAATCCGCGCGAATTACGCGATTTTTCCCTTTCTTCTTCGCGCGATAGAGGGCTCGGTCGGCCGCGAGCATCAGTTGCTCCGCCGAGCCCGCGCCCGGAAAGGCGGCGACTCCAAAGCTCGCGGTGACCGAGAACGACTCGCCTATCCGACTGGTGAATCGCGTGCCGCGAAGGGCTTCCGCAAGACGCTCCGCGAGGTGGGCGCCTCCCTCCGGGTCGGTCTCGGGGACGAGGACGGCGAATTCCTCGCCGCCGTAGCGGACGGCCAGGTCGAACTCACGCACGCTCTCGCGCATGAGGTCTGCGAACCGGCGGAGCACGTCGTCCCCGACCTGATGGCCGTAGAGGTCGTTGACCCGCTTGAAGTCGTCAAGGTCCGCGAGGACGAGCGCCAGCGACCCGCCGAACCGCTCGGCGCGGCTGACCTCCAGGCCCAGCGACTCCCTGAACCGGCGCCGGTTCGCGAGGCCGGTGAGGTCGTCCGTGATCGCCTGCTGTTCGACGGCGCGGTGCAAGCGGGCGTTCTCGAGGGCGATCGACGCCTGGGCAGCGAGCCAGTGCGCAAGCCGGCCCTCGTCTTCGTTGAAGGGCCGGCCCCGTTCCGGGTAGATGAGCAAGCTGCCGACGTGCTCGTCGTCGGTGCCGAGGGAGACCGCGAGCGGCGGACCGCCGCTTTCAGGGTGGCCGGCCCGGAAACGCTCGGCACCGTCGCTGACGAGGCGCACTCCCACCGCGCCTGTCGCTCCCACCGCGCTCTCGACGATCACCGGCAGGAGGGCGGCGGGATCGTGGGTCGCCGCCAACGCCTCGCCGACGAGCGCCACCGCCTCTCGCGCTCGCCTGCCCGTCGAGTCAGGCTCCAGGTCGTGCGCTCGCCGGCGAGGCGCGGGCGCCGGGTCCGCGCGCGGGGCCATGAACCGCGTGGCGCTCCACCAGGCGAGAGCGATGAGCGCGAGGGTCAGCAAGGTGGCGAAGAACACTCGACGTCTCGTGTCCGAGGTCGCGTCGGCGATCGGCTGGTTCGGCGTAAAGGCGACGAGGCGCAGATCGGTTCCCGAGGCGAGGGGCGTCCACATCGAGCGTCGGTCGACCATCTCTGGCAGCGGAGTGAGGTAGCGACCGTTCTCGGAGATGGCGAGTCCGTCTCCCTCCGGGACGCCTGCGGTCGCGTCGAGCCGCTTGATCAGCGCCGCGTCGAGCGGAACCCCAACCACCACCCGGCCAAGCTGGCGGCCACGTGCGTCGCTGACCTCGACAGCCCGGCGAAGGACATAGCCACTTGTGCCGACCTCGCGGTTCGAAAGAACGAACGCGACGTTGTCGCCCGGTGGGAGGAGCAGTCGCAAGGCCTTCAGGTCGCGCCGCACAAAGGCTCGTTGGACGTCGGGCGAGAGCGAAAGGGCTCGAGCCTGCGACGACGCTTCTCGAAGCTCGCTACGTACCTCGGCCACCCCTGCTCGAAGGGAGGAGGCCAGGCGGGCCTCGGCGGCATTGGCCTCGGTGTGCTCCCGGAGGCGCCCTGCCGCCCAGGCGGCCGTTGCAGCGAGGAGAAGAGCTAGAACCAGGGTCGCGAGGGCGAGCCCGAGTTGCCCGCGGGCCGCACGCGGCGCCTCTCTTGCGATGCTTGCCGTCTGCCCTCCCTTTCGGGCGAGTGTAGCCCGCTTAGAACGTCGCGTCGCGCAGGCCGGTGGCGATGATGGCGAGGACGATCCCCGCCGCCAGCAGGCGGTAGACCACGAACGGGGAGTAGTCGCGGCGCCGCACGTAGCCGAGGAGGACGTCGATGGCCACGAGGCCGACGCCTGCGGCGGCGAGCGTCCCTACGACGAAGGGTCCCGTCGACCCGGGCGGGAGGGACTCGATGAGGACGTGCTTCACCCCCTTGTAGACGACGGCACCGAAGACGACGGGGATCAGGAGCAGGAACGAAAAGCGCGCCGCGGAGTCGCGATCGAGCCCTGCTGCCCGGCCGGTCGTGATCGTGATCCCCGAGCGGGATACGCCCGGTACGAGCGCGAGGATCTGGGACACCCCGATGGCGAAGGCGGTTCCGAAGCGGAGGTCCTGGATCGTCCTCCGTTCCGGAAGGCGGTCGGCCAGCCAGAGGAGAACCCCGAAAACCGCGAGCAGGATGGCAATTTGCCACGGCTGGCCAAGGTGCTTCTCGATGACGTCCTCACCGGCCGCTCCCGCGACCGCGGTGGGAATCGTGGCCGCGAACACGTACCACGCGATCCGCTCGTCGGGCCCCGACACGCTGTGCCGACCGACGGAGCGGAAGCCCGCGGTCACGTAGCGGACGACGTCGCTCCAGAAGTACACGACGACAGCGACGAGCGTGCCCAGGTGGAGCGCGACGTCGAAGGTCTTGTTGAAGTCTGGGTGCGCCTCGAGGTAGTGCCAATCCGCGAGCCAAGGGACGAGGATCAGGTGTCCCGAGGACGAGATCGGCAGCAGCTCGGTCAGGCCCTGCACGATTCCGAGTACGAGCGCTTGCCAGTCGGAGAGGGCCCCGGGGCGGTCGCCGACGCCTGCGGCCGCGAGCAAAACGGCCAGGAGGAGGAGTGCGCCCGCGGCGAAGTAGAGACCCGAGCGGCGCACGTGGTTATCGTATGCCCGCCTCGTGAACCGGAACGACGTCATCATCGGGATCGTCGCCGCGGCCCTCGTCGGCTTCAGTCTCTTCGTCTCCATCGTGGTCCCGCGGCGGAGACCGGACTTTCCCGGTCGTTCTCTTCGGGTCTTCGTGCTCGTCTCGGCGCTTCTGGTCGTCGGGATGCTCACCGCGGTTGCGGTGCTGGGGGAGAGCCACCACTTCGAGAGCGAAGGTGGCGAGTCGGCGGGAGTGACGAATCAACCGCCGACCACCGCCGCCACGAGCCCGACCGGGACCGGGACCGGCCAGCAGCCTGCCGGCGACCCAGTGGCGGGGAAGGAGATCTTCACCACGACGGCGCAGCCCCCGTGCGCGACCTGCCACACCCTGAAGGAAGCCGGCGCCACGCAAACCATCGGGCCGAACCTCGACGAGGTCCTCAAGGGCAAGGACGCCGCCTTCATCCACGAGTCGATCGTCGATCCGAACGCGGAGGTCGCGACCGGCTACCAGCCGGGGATCATGCCCCAGACGTTCGGCGAGCAGCTCGACGAGAAGCAGCTCGCCGACCTGGTCGCCTTCCTGGTCGAGGCGACCGGCTAGGACCGAGCCAACAGGCGGAGAGGGCGGGATTCGAACCCGCGACCCAACTTTCGCCGGGTACGCGATTTCCAGTCGCGCTCCTTAGGCCAGCTCGGACACCTCTCCGCGCCGCGACCATGGTAGCGCCTGCGTTTAGTGCTCCAGGACGGCGGTACAAGCTGGAAAACGGCATAGGAAAGGGGCATGCATGCCACCTCGTGGAGTAAAGAAGGGCACCAAACGCGCCCGCCAGTACGAGCACATCAAGGACAGCGCAAGGGAGAGGGGCGCCTCCACCGATCGTGCGGAGGAGATCGCTGCCCGGACGGTCAACAAGGAGCGCGCGCGGTCGGGCGAAGCCCGCACCGCCTCGCGATCCTCGACGCGCGACATCTCCTCGGGCCGTCGCGGTGGTCTCCGGTCAGGCACGACGCGGCCGAAGGGCCAGACGAAGGAGCAGCTCTACAACCAGGCGAAGCGCCTGAACGTCAAGGGCCGCTCAAGCATGAACAAGCGCCAGTTGCTCGCCGCGGTCAACCGCAAGAAGTAACGGGTCAGGCGGCCCCAGCACCGGCCTAACCTACCCGGGTGACGCGGCGCAAACGCTCGTATCGCTCCCTCGCCTCGCTCCAGCGCGACAACCGTGTCTGCCGAGCCTGCGCCGAGGAGGGCTACCCGCTCGCGTCACTCCCGGTGCTCGAAGGCCATGACGGCCAGCGGGCGATGATCGTCGGTCAGGCGCCCGGCGTGGTCGAGGCCCAGGAGAGGCGGCCCTGGCGGGGGCGAGCGGGCCAGACGCTGCGCCGCTGGCTCGAGCTCGACGAGGAGGAGTTTTACGGCACCTTCTACTGCGTCTCCGTGACGCGCTGCTACCCGGGCAGACATCCCTCGGGCCGCGGAGACAGGCCCGCGACCCCCCGGGAGATCGAGCTCTGTCGCTTCTGGCTCGACTGGGAGCTGCGCCTGCTCAGGCCGGCCGTGATCGTGCCGGTGGGAGGCCTCGCCATCAAGCGCGTGCTCGGCATCTCACGCCTAGACGACTGCATCGGATCGCAGTTCGAGCTCGGGGACGCGCTTGCCGTCCCGCTTCCACACCCGTCCGGCGCAAGCGGGTGGCTGAACTCGCCCCGCAACCGCATACGGCTTGAAGCCGCGCTTTCCTTGCTCCAGAACGAGCTCAACCGCGCAGGCGTCGCACCAGCGGGAGGCCGTACCAGAACCCGATGAAGAGGCCTCCCAGGACGGCCGTCACGACCGTTGTCGCGGGCTCGCCGAAGAGAACATCGGTGATGAGGTAGACGGACGGCGGACATGCCGGCGGCGAGAAAGGCTGTCGCGGCGATCGCCGTGAAGGTGGAGACCCTGAGCAGCGCTTCCTTCTCCCCGTGGCGCCAGAGCATCCGGTGGGCGGCGGTCGGCGTGATCAGGAGGATGATCGCGATCGCGGCGCACAGGAGCGCCGAGTAATAGACGTAGACCTGGTGATCGGTCAGCTCACGGAAGCGCTGCTGGAACGGGAGGACGAGGAGGAAGGCGAAGAGCACCTGCGTGCCCGGCATGGCGAGCCGATGCTCCTCGACGAGCTCGCTCCATTCCTGGTCGAGCTCCTCCTTGCTGCGACTCCTGTCGTCCCGCACGCCCCGGGCATACCCGGAGCGCGCGCGGCCCATGTATGACTTCAGTGTGGCCGAGCGCATCCTCACGGTGAGGGAGCTGAACCGTGCGCTGCTCGCCCGGCAGCTTCTCCTCGAGCGAGCCGAGCTGCCGATCCCTCGCGCTGTCGAGCGCGTCGGCGGCCTGCAGACGCAAGACGCGCGCTCGGGCTACATCGGTCTATGGTCTCGGCTGGCGGGGTTCGAGCGGGGCGACCTGACGCGTGCGCTCGAACGGCGCAGCGTCGTCCAGGCGACGGTGATGCGCGTCACGATCCACACGGTGTCCGCGCGCGACTACCCCTTGTTCACCGAGGGAGTCAGGACGCTCCGGCGTAAGTCGTGGATGCAGGCTCACGCGAGGCGGGTCGACATGAAGAAGGTGCCGGCCGTGGCGCGGCGGGTGGCGTCCCTCCTCGAGGATGGTCCGCGGTGGCGGCGGGAGCTCGTCGAAGAGCTCGGCCTGGACAGCTCCACCTGGAACGGCGTCGGCATGTGGGTGGACCTCTTGCGCGCGCCTCCTTCTGGAACCTGGGAGCGGCCGCGAGCCGACCTCTACGCGACGGCGGAAAGGTGGCTCGGCCCGTCCGAGGCGACGGAGGACGAAGGCCTGGAGCATCTCGTGCGCCGCTATCTGGGCGCGTTCGGCCCGGCTTCGTTGAAGGACGCCGCGAACTGGGCCGGTCTCCCGCCGCGAGCGCTTGCTCCAACCGTGGAGCGGATGCGCCTCCGGCGCTTCCTGGACGAGGCGGGCGCGGAGCTCCTCGACCTGCCCCGAGCTCCGCTCCCGGACCCGGAAACCCCTGCGCCGCCGCGGTTCCTGCCCGCGTGGGATGCAACTCACCTCGCGCACGCGCGCCGGACGCAGATCCTCCCGGAACGGCATCGGGCGAAGGTCTTCAACACGAAGACACCGCACTCGCTGCAGACCTTCCTCGTCGACGGCCAGGCGGCGGGCATCTGGAAGGTCGACCGCGGCCGAGTCGAACTCGAGCCCTTCGAGCGGCTGTCGCGCGAGGCTCGCAAGCAGGTCGACGACGAGGCCGAGCGGTTGGCCGAGTTCCTGAGCTGACCGCCGCTATGGCGGGGGCGCGCCTTTCGATTCCCAGTAACGGTTGAGCGCTCCCTGCACCTGCACGAACCAGATGATCGGGCCGATGAGCGGGAGCAGGATCCAGAGGCCGTGGATCCCGCGGACCGGGCTTTTGCCGCCGTCGAGATCCTCGTACATGTACCTGACCTCGGAGGGGATGACGAAGAAGGTCACCGGCGAGATGACGATGTAGATGACGAGGCCGATGACGCCGCCGATGCCGTTGCCGGAATAGCGCTTGATCTCCTCGTGGGTCTTGTAGACCCAGTAGAACCCGTAGATCCCGATCGTCAGGATGAACCAGAGGATCGAGAGGCCAATGGAGCGGGTCTCGCCGATCGGCCCCCGTGCCGCCGCCGTCGCTCCCGGTGTCTCCGTCATTGCTCGATGATCTCACACGGCTCGGGCTGCAAACTTGACATATCGAGATCCATCGATACGATGATCATCGATATGACATCCCTCGAGCTGATTGCCTGTTGCCAACCGCTCGACGCCCCGACGCTCTCGGAAAACGAAGCAGAGGCGACGGCCGCCCTCTTCAAGGCGTTGGCCGACCCGGCACGCGTGAGAATCGTCAACCTGCTCGCGACCAGCGATGCGCCGGTTTGCGCGTGTGAGTTCATGCCGGCTCTCAGCCTGGCCCAGGCGACCGTCAGCCATCACCTGAAGAGGCTGACGGACGCGGGCCTCCTCGACCGCGAGCAGCGAGGCAAGTGGGCGTACTTCTCTCTCAATCCTGAGGCCGGAGCGCGGCTTGCCGGCCTCGTCGAGTTTCCGGAGGTGGTTCGATGAGCACCCAGAGTCCAGACGCGGTGCGCGACCAGGTTCGTCGGCGGTACGCTGAAGCGGCGCTCGCAGCGGCTGCGGGATCTGCGGCCACCTGCTGCGCCGACTCCTGCTGCACCGCAGAGGCGGCGACCGAAGAGGTCGTCCGCGCTGCCTACACGATCGAAGAGCGCGGTGAACTTCCGGAGGCAGCGACGCTTGCCAGCCTCGGCTGCGGAAACCCGACGGCCGTCGCCGAGCTGAACGAAGGGGAGACCGTGCTCGACCTCGGCTCCGGCGGAGGCATCGACGTCATCCTCTCGGCGAAGCGCGTCGGGCCGGGCGGGATCGCCTACGGCCTCGACATGACGGACGAAATGCTGGGTTTGGCCCAGGCAAACGCTCGTGACGCGGGCGTGACCAATGTCCACTTTCTGAAGGGCGTGATCGAGGCCGTCCCGCTGCCGGCAGCGTCCGTGGACGTGATCATTTCGAACTGCGTGATCAACCTCTCGGTGGACAAGCCCGCCGTCTTCATCGAGATGGCGCGTGTCCTGCGGCCGGCCGGGCGGATCGGGATCAGCGATATCGTCGCCGAGGATCGCCTGAGCGCTTCAGAGCGAGCCGAGCGCGGCAGCTACGTCGGTTGCATCGCGGGTGCGCTCTCGAAGGGCGAGTACGAGGCCGGCCTCGAGGCGGCGGGCTTCGAGGACGTGGCCGTCGAGTTCGCGCACGAGGTTGGCGACGGCATGCATAGCGCGATCATCAAGGCCCGCAAGGCCCTCTAGGGCAGGCCTGTCGGAGGACGTTTAGGCGGGCGTTCCTCCCTCGACCCAGCTCTGAAACAGAGCGGCTGGCTCGTCTGGCCAGGCGCCGTCGCAGGGCATCGTGCCTTCGCGAAGACGCCCGAGTATGGCCTCGCTATTCAGGGCGACGTCGTCGTGTGACCAAAGGTCGAACGCCCGTTTCATCGACTGACGGTCGTGCTCCCGAAAGGGCGGCTTGATGTGCTGCTCGAAACTGATCGGCTCGTCGGTTGCGGACAATGGCCTCCTTTCGCTGAGATTCACACCCGCGGGTTGGCGCGCAAACCCTGAGGGAAGTCACAATGCCGGCTCGACAGATGCGATCCCCGCGATCGCTATTTTCTGAAGATGGCGCGCACAGTCGAAGTTCCGGAGTACGAGGTGTACGAGAGCGTGTCTGTCGATCCCTCGCGCGCCGCGCTGCTCGTGATCGATATGCAGAACGACTTCGTCAAGGAGGGCGGCACCCTTGTCGTACCGGACGCCGAGGCGACGCTCCCGCGGATCGCCCATCTGCTCGAGCGCGCGCGGCAAGCCCGGATGAAGGTCGTGTTCAGCCAGGACACGCATGACGAGGGCGACCCCGAATGGAAGATCTGGGGAGAGCACGTCCGGCGCGGTACGTGGGGCTGGCAGATCGTGGAGGAGCTTGCGCCCCGCGAGGACGAGCTCGTGATCCAGAAGGTCCGCTACGACGCCTTCTACGGAACCCCGCTCGATCACTTCCTTCGCCTGTGGCGCGTCGACACACTCGTGATCTGCGGCACCGTGGCGAACATCTGCGTCCACTACACGGCAGCGAGCGCGGCGCTGCGCTGGTACGACGTGATCATCCCTCGCGATGCCGTCTCGGCCATCGAACCCTTCGACCTGGAGTCGTCGCTGCGCCAGACGGCCTTCCTGTTCGCCGGCAAGGTCACGACGACCGACGCGCTGGAAGTGGGCGAGCGAGCTCCGTAATCGCGCTTGGCGATTGGCTACGCGACCGACAAAAAGGGAGGACCGATGCCCATTTCGATCGACCGCGACGAGGTGCAGCGGCTCGTCGCCGAAGAGGCCGCCCACGTCGTCGAAGTGCTGCCAGCGTCCGAATACGAGGATGAGCACATTGCCGGCGCGATCAACATCCCCCTCAAGGAGCTGAACGAGCAGGGCACGCGGCTGCTCGACCGCGGGCGTACGGTGATCGTCTATTGCTACGACTACCAGTGAGACATGAGCCCACGAGCCGCGGCGCGGCTCGCAACGCTCGGCTTCACCCGCGTCTACGACTACGCCGCCGGTAAGGTCGACTGGGGCTCGTTCAACCTCCCGCTGAACGGCCGGGCCGGAACAGAGACCCGAGCCGGCGCGCACGTTCGCTCCGACGTTCCCACGTGCCGCCTCGACGAGCCTCTGCGACACGTCTGCCAGCGAGTCGAGAAGGCAGGCTGGGATACCTGCTTCGTCGTCGACGAGGCGGGCATCGTCATCGGTCGGCTGGGCCGCAGCGCGCTTGGCGGCCAGGAGCAGAGCGTCGGAGACGCGATGACGCCCGGGCCAAGCACGGTGAGGCCGAGTGCGCGACTTGAGGCGATGGTCAAGCGAATGCACGAGCAGAACCTGAGCAACCTGCCCGTGACCACGTCCGACGGGCGGCTTGTCGGACTTCTCATGCGCGAGGATGCCGAACGTGTCGTACCGCGGTAACCGGTCGAGGTCTCATCCGAGCGACTGGCTCGCGCAGGGACTGGCTACTTGGCGCGAGCTCCTGGTCACCGCTTGGTGGCAGGGCGGCTACGCGAACGCCGGGAAATGACCGTCAGCGCAAGTGCTGCCGGTACGTTCTCACTCGGCGGTTCTGTCTCCGTCAACCGTCTCGGCTACGGGGCGATGCGAATAACTGGGCCCGGGATCAACTCGTTGCTGCGAGCGCTACCCTCACGGGAGCATGGTGGAGGCTCTGAGCCCGCTGCGGTGACCGAAGTGCGCGAGGATCGGCAGACGAGCGCGAGCGCGCCGCCGGCTCCGCGCGGATCGCGGCCGCCGCCGCAGCGGCCCCGCTTTCGCCCGAGTCGAGCCTGGATCGTTTTCTTCCTCGCGCTTCTGGCCCTCAACTTCTACCTTGGCTCACGGGCGACGCAGCCGCCGTCCCGCGTCCGCGTTCCCTACAGCCCGTTCTTTCTGCAGCAGGTGACCGTGGGGCACGTCAAGGAGATCACGTCGAAGGGCACCGCGATCCAGGGCACGTTCAACCAGAAGGTGGCCTACGCAGGGTCGAAGCCGACGACGCTCTTCGAGACCGAGATTCCCGCGTTCGCCAATAACGACGCCCTGACAAGCCTGCTCGAGGAGAATGAAGTGGTCGTCAACGCCCAACCACTGGATACTGGAGCGCCGTGGTGGCAGAACCTGTTGCTCGGCTTCGGGCCGACGATCCTCTTCGTCTTCCTGCTGTTCTGGCTGCTGCGGCGTGCCGGCAACGTCCAGAACGCTCTCGGATCGTTCGGCCGTTCGCGCGCGCGCAGGTACCAGCCGTCTGGCGACCGCGTCACGTTCGCGGACGTGGCGGGGATCGATGAGGCGAAGGCGGAGCTGACGGAGGTCGTCGACTTCCTGCGCCATCCCGAGAAGTACCGAAAGCTCGGGGGACGGATACCGCACGGCGTGCTGCTCTCGGGTCTGCCCGGCACCGGCAAGACGCTGCTCGCGCGGGCGGTCGCGGGCGAGGCGGACGTCCCGTTCTTCTCGATGGCGGCGTCCGAGTTCGTCGAGGCGATCGTTGGCGTCGGCGCATCGCGCGTGCGCGACCTTTTCACGCAGGCGAAGGAGGCCTCCCCGGCGATCGTCTTCATCGACGAGCTCGACGCCGTCGGCCGGTCACGCACGTCCGGTTACGCCGGCTTCAGCGGTGGCAACGACGAACGCGAGCAGACGCTGAACCAGATTCTGACCGAGATGGACGGCTTCGACTCCTCCACGAACGTGATCGTCATCGGAGCGACCAATCGGCCCGACGTACTCGATCCGGCCCTGCTCCGACCCGGCCGCTTCGACCGCAGGATCGCCGTGCAGCCGCCCGACCGTGCCGGCCGCGAGGCGATCCTCAAGGTGCACACACGGAGCGTGCCCCTTGCGCCCGACATCGACCTCGGCAGGATCGCGGCCACAACACCCGGCATGGTCGGCGCGGATCTCGCGAATCTCGTCAATGAGGCTGCGCTGCTGGCCGCGCGGCGGACTCACCAGGCCGTCGGGGAATCCGATTTCAGCGACGCGCTCGAGCGAATCGTGCTCGGCGCGGAGCGACAGGTGATGATGAGCTTGGAGGACCGGCGTCGGACCGCCTACCACGAGGGCGGCCACGCGATCGTCGGCATGCTCACCGAGGGCGCCGATCCGGTGCGCAAAGTCTCGATTATCCCCCGCGGGGTGGCCCTCGGCGTCACGTTCGCCGCGCCCGAAAGCGACCGCTTCAACTACCGCGAGCCCGAGGTCCACGCTCGGATCAAGGTCGCGCTCGGTGGGCGTGCCGCGGAAGAGGTCGTCTTCGGCGAGACGAGTACCGGCGCGGAGTCGGACATCCAGCAGCTGACGGAGATCGCCCGCCAGATGGTCGGCCGCTGGGGCATGAGCTCGGCGATCGGCCCTGTCGCGGTGATACCCCGCGACGGCTCAGGTCCGCTCCTGCCGGGTGTCGCCGAGGTCTCGCCGCATACACAGCAACTTGTCGACGACGAGGTGCGCCGCATCATCGATGAATTCCACCAGGAGGTCGTTTCGTTGCTGCAGCAGAATCGCAGCCAGCTCGATTCCCTTGCGAACGCGCTGCTCGAGCACGAGACCCTCGACGAGGAAGATGCGTACGCCGCCGCGGGGGTTCCCCGAACCGCCACGGCTCCCGCCAAGTCAGATGTGGCGGCAGCTCGATCGCGGACCGACGGGTAGACGCCAATCAGCCCGCGCGGGCCGGTCAGATGTTGACGCTCGACATGTCCGCGTAGCGCTCCCCGGCAGTCGCGCCCTTGGGGAACGCCTCCTCGATGCGGCCCAGCTCGCCGGCGGTGAGTTCGACGTCCACGGCGGCGACGTTCTCCTCGAGGTAGCGGACGTGCTTGGTGCCCGGGATCGGGACGATGTCGTCGCCCTGGTGGAGCACCCAGGCAAGGGCGAGCTGTGCCGAGCTGACGCTCTTCTCGCCCGCGATCTCGTGTACGCGCGCGACGAGCTCGAGATTGCGCTCGAAATTCTCTCCGCGAAAGCGGGGATGGTTGCGGCGAAAATCGTCGGGATCGAGATCGTCCACCGAGCGGATCCGCCCCGAGAGGAAGCCGCGTCCGAGCGGGCTATAGGCGACGAAGCCGATTCCGAGCTCACGCACAGTGGGGAGGACCTCGTCCTCGGGATCGCGGCTCCAAAGCGAGTACTCGGTTTGGAGCGCGGTGATCGGGTGAACGGCGTGGGCGCGGCGAATCGTCTCCGGGGCCGCTTCGGATAGGCCGAGATAGCGAACCTTGCCCGCCTCGACGAGCTCCGCCATCGCGCCGACGGTCTCCTCGATCGGGGTGTTGGGATCCACCCGGTGCTGGTAGTAGAGATCGATGTGGTCGACTCCGAGCCGTTCGAGAGACGCGTCGCAGGCCTGCCGCACGTACTCGGCATCGCCGCGGATGCCGAGCCGCTCGCCCTTCTCGCCGCCGAGGTTCCCGAACTTCGTGGCGACCTCAACGTCGCTGCGCCGGCCGGCGATCACCCGGCCGACGAGCTTCTCGTTCGTGAACGGCCCGTAGATGTCCGCCGTGTCGAGGAAGGTCACACCGAGGTCGAGGGCGCGCCGGATCGTGGCGATTGCCTCGCCTTCGTCGGTACGGCCGTAGAACTCGGACATGCCCATGCAGCCGAGGCCGATCTGCGAGACCTCGAGGCCCTGGCTTCCAAGCTTGCGTCGTTCGATCTCGTCCCTCCCTGGCAGGATCAGCCCCGGTGGCGGTCGTACCGCTCCTGCTCTTCAGCCGTCCGCTCAGCCGTTGGAATGGCCTCGAGCCGCTCGTCCGGAATCGGTCGGCCGCTCTCGACTGAAAGGCCGTACGTGCCGGCGGCGAGGCGGGCCTCGGCGCGCTCGACGGCCGCGAGGGCCTCGCGTAGCTGCTCTGCAAGACCCTCGTCCAGCTCGTTCTCGTAAAGATCCGAGGCCTGGTCGGCGGGTTCGTCCTGGTCGGCGAGCTCTCCGACGTCCTCTCGGCGGAGGCCGGGGAGAACGCGCTCGATGCGCTCACGCTCGGCGGCCAGCAGCTCCCGGGCGCGGTCGGGTTCCATGAGTCCGATCCTATCCCCTAGGCCGCTTGCGCCAGGTCCAGCTCCTCGGCAAGTCGCTCGAGCGCGGTATCTTCGAGCTGGCGGATCCGCTCCCGGCTGAGGCCGAGCTCTTTGCCGATCGCCTCGAGAGAGGCGGTCTCGCCGTCGAAGCCGAAGCGAAGCTCGAGCACCCGCCGCTCGGGCTCGGGAAGCGCGGCTACGGCGCGGCGAACCTCCTGACGCTCCAGTGACGCTGTCGCCTCCTCCGCCGGATCGCCGGCGCTCGGGTCGCTGAAGAGCTCGCCCAGCTCGCCGTCGTCCTCCGAGCCGACCCGCTGGTTCAGCGAGACCGGCGCCTCGGCGGCGTCGAGCGCCTCCTCGACGTGCTGCAGCGAGAGGGCGGCCGCTTCCGCGAGCTCCTCCCGCGTTGGCTCGCGCCCGAGCTCGGTCCGGAGCCGACGCGCCGCGCGCGCGATCTTCGCCCGCCGCTCGTTGACGTGAGTCGGCACCCGGATCGTCGCGGACTGACCCGAAAGCGCGCGCTGGCACGCCTGTCGGATCCACCAAGTGGCGTAGGTCGAGAACTTGAAGCCGCGACGCCAGTCGAACTTCTCGACGGCGCGGTTCAGCCCGATCACACCCTCCTGGATCAGGTCGAGCAGCGGCAGGTCGTGCCCCTGATAGCGCTTGGCGATCGAGATGACCAGGCGCAGATTCGAGTTGATCATCCGCTCCTTCGCTGCAGCGTCTCCGAGCTCGACTCGCTTGGCGAGCGCAACCTCTTCCGCCGCAGTGAGCAGGGGATAGCGGCCCGCCCTGTTCATGAACAGGGCCAACCCGTCGGTCGTCGCAAGCTCGGTGGCCCGAGTCAGGGCGGGCTGGACCGGCTCGACGATCTCGACGTCGCGCTCGTCGAGCTCTTGGCGAAGGGCGGCAAGCTCCTCGTCCTCGAGATCGTGCTCGAGCGCGAACGCGTCGAGCGATCCTTCTTCAATTGTTCCGCGCTCCTCGGCTTCGTCGAGGAAGGTGCGGTGAGGTACTTCAAGAACGTTGGTCAGGTTCATCACTTCTTTCTTCGGGTCTAGGGTCGAGCTGCGAGCTGGCGGCGCCGCTCGAAGCGCTCGATACGGCTGCCGCTCCGCGTTGCGCGCTCGACGCCGGTGTAGGCGGGGTGACAGTTGGAGCAGACGTCGACAACGATCTCGCTCCGCGTCGAACGGGTCGTGAAAGCGTTCCCGCACGACGTGCAGCGGACGGTCGTAGGCGTGAGCCCGGGATGGACATGTTTCAAAGAGATTCCTCCTTCGTGTTTGCAGCGGCCCAAAACCAGCAGACAGAAGTCCGCCGGCAGCACCCCCGCATGAAGTAAAACGCTTACCGGCCGGTGCTCATTCCCCCAACCGAGCACGAAGGGGCGCGCAGACGGCAGAGGTCGCGCTAGCGAAGGAGAAGCCGAGGAGCCGGCCGCGGTCAGGTGAGGAGTCGGTAGACCAAGAATCCGATCGCCACCCAAGCGGCGACCGCGAACGGAGCGAGCATGACAAGGAGGGCTCCCAGCTTGCTACTCGTCTCAGTCTGGACCTCGCGCGCGGTCTCCTCTTCACGCGCCCCGGGAAGAGCACTGCCGGGAGCAGATTCCGCTTCGACAAGAGCTTGTCGGAAGATCAAGAACGACTCCATATGTCGATTGTGAACTTCGACCAGGACGCCGGTGCTCATCTTTTAGGGGTTACCCCGACGGCCGGGCTGCAAGAGAAATTGTAGTCGCCGTTCGTGTAAAAAGGTGGCGAACGATCGGTGGAAACCGAGAGAACGTCCGCGGCTGACCCGGCGGACAATCGACCTCTTCAAACCCTTCTAGGGCGGAGGTGGAGGCGGGGGCAGCGTTGTGGTCACCTCGATGAAGACGGTGGTCGTCGCGACGACTGTCTCCGACTGGGTGACGACGTTTGTCACTACCTCGGTCACCGGCTGAATCTGCGTGACGACCTGGGTCTCCGTCGTCTTGCGAACTTGCGTCTGCGTGATCGCCGGGCCGGCCACCGCCACGGCCATGGTTCGCGTCCCGCCAGGCCCCGTTACGGTGCGAAGGACCCGGACAGGTACGCGCTTTATCTTTCCTTGCTTCGTCTTCGTCACCACGAAGGTAGTGGTCCCACCGGGCCCGGTGACCGTCTCGGTCCGAAGCGTTCGGCTCGCGCGAAGCACCGGCGCGTCGAGGTCTTCTCCGGGCGCGACAGCATAGGCCAACGTCAGCCCGAGCCCTCCTGCGGCGAGCATGATGAGCGTCAAGATGAACGATCGGGTCGGCAGCGCTCGCAGAGCGGAGACCATGCGGCCGGCGACCGCGGGGCTGAGAGCTCGGAGCGCCCGGACTGGGCGAGACACGAGGGCGACACCGGCCAGCCGACGATCGGCGAAGTTCGAAGACCAGCTTCTCTCGTGCGCTCGACGGACCGCCTCGGCGAGCTGGCCGCTGTCCATCTTCGAACGCCCGGGTACGCCGAGCCGCCTCGCTTCCTTGTAGAGCTCGGCCTTCGTCATGCGGAGCTCGCCCCGCCCAGACGGGCGCCGTCGTCCGGTGCTCGAGAGGACGCGCCCCGAGAGCACGCCGAGGCGGGCCCTCGCCGTGCTCCACGCCGCAGCCCCGCGCGCGAATAAAGACGCGGATTGCGCCCCCGTTCCGGACTGTGGATCCGTCCGCTTGACCCCTCGCCGCAACAACTTCGCTCCCTCCCGCGTCTCTCCACTCACCTGGGGAGATTCATCGGTGGGGCAGTATACGGGCGGCGTGCCTTGGAAGTCGTCCCGCCGGCCTGCGGATGACCCTCAAGTTCTACTTGACTTTCATGCACGTCGAAATGTTCGGCGAAAAGCCTTTCAGAAGTGGCCTTCACCGGCTAACTCTAAGGCTCAGGTTGACCATGAGATCCGCCTCTACGGCACCCAGGTTGCATCGGGGCGACCCAGGCTGGCCGCGCCCACGTTAGGGAAATGAGGCGAACATTGACAAGTCCGTGAAGGACCTGGTAACACGGTCCTGCACTCCGGGCGAGAGCCCACCATCAATGCTTTAGGGGCGGGGGAAGGACCTGTTGCCAAGTTTGGCATCCGTTTCGCGAGAGGCTGCTAGTGGCGCGAGCGTGCCCAGGTTGGGTCGCTGGACGACGGTTGCGTTCAGCGTCGCGCTTCTCTGGATCTTCGGTTTCGCAGCGGAAGCCCGAGCAGAGGAGCTAGCGGATTCCGTAGCGACGATCGAGGCGGTAGCCGATACGGACACCACGACCGAAGACGTCGCTTCCACGGACGCTGGCAGTGGCGATTCCGTCGGGACTATTGCCGACGAGGGCACGTCGACCGCCACCGAGCCGGCGGACACCTCCGCCGGAACGGAGCCCACCGACCCGACCCCGACGACTGACCCGGAGGCTACGGCCCCGCCCCCAGAGCCCACGCCGACGCCCGAGCCGATCACGCCGGTCACCGACCCGACCCCGACGATGGACCCGGCGGCTACGGCTCCCCCCACCGAGCCGACGCCTGCGCCCGAGCCGATCACGCCGATCACCGAGCCGATCCCGACGACGGAAACGCCACCCGACACTCCGCTTCCGCCGGCGGCCGGCTCCGGACCCACGGACTCAATCGTGGTGATCGGCGAACCGCTGCCGAGCGCTCTGTACTCCCCGTCGCAGGGCACGACGATCGAAGAGTTCATCGGCATCAGTTCGGCTGCCACCGACCGTCGGTCCGATCTGACTCCGGTGCCCGAGAACCCGGGCAACGATCACCCCGCTCCGGCAGCTCCCGATCTACCTCGGCTACCGGCGCCGCACCATCCCTCCGCCCCGGCCAATCCGGCCCCCGGCGGCGTCGGAGGGACGGGCTCGTCGGCGCTCGGCGTCTTGGCTGCGCTGTTCGCGCTTGCCTTCGCGGGGCTGCTCGGTGAAGTACTCCCGGTGAGCGTGGCCGCGCTGCGGCCGCCCGATCTGGCGTTTCACCTCAAGCGTCCCGGATAGCGGCCTCCCCGCCGTCGGACGCTGCCCGGAGCCGAGCTCCGGGCAGAGGGAAAGCGCTCAGAGAGGGAGGTCGACGTGTTGAGCTTCAACGGTACGGATCAAAATGGAAATGGGGCGGCGCCTGCGGGCCCTACCCCAAGCAGAAAGAACGGCGCAGAGGGCGCAGCGCTCGCGCTGGTCCCTTCGTCTCGCCAGGTCGTTCGCGCCCACCTTCGTGTCCTCCTCAGGCCGCTTAGACGGCCGAGCCGGGCACCACTGCGCAGGGTCGACGCGCGGCGCCGGACCGTGACCTGGAGCCCGCCCGAAGAGCTTCAGGTCGAGTTGAGCCGGAGCCGGCGGTTCGGGCACCCCTTCGTCCTCGTCCGCATTCCCTGCGGGCACGCCGAGAATGGAGGTTCGAACGGAAGGGAGGAGGTGGCGCGTACGGTCAGCTCGCTGCTCCGGCGCGTGGACAGAGTCTGGCCGGGCGGAACGAGCCTCTACCTGCTGCTTCCCGAGTGCGATCGCGCGATGGGCGAGGCGATGCTCGCTCGGATCCGCGAACCCCTGACCAAGCTCTTGTCAGAGGAGGACCTGCTCGCGATCTCGTCTGTCTTGTTCCCAGACGACGGCTTTACCAGCGGGGCGCTCTTCGATGCGCTCGACGCGCGCTCGATCACTCTCGCGACGAGACCGGCTCAGGTGGTGGCGGCGACACCGACTCCGGAGGCGCCCCTAGCCTGATCAAGGAGCGACCGGAGCCCGGACATGTCTATTGCCGAGGTGAGCATCCGCTACCTGATCGCCAAGCGTCTCTTCGACCTGGCCGTTTGCGTCCTGCTTCTGCCGGTCGTCCTGCCGCTGCTTCTTCTGTGCGCTCTCGCCATCCGGCTCGACTCGCCGGGCCCCATTTTCATCGCGCAGGAACGCACGGGCAGGGACGGCACTCCGTTCCGGATGCTCAAGTTCCGCACCATGGTGCGGAACGCAGCTGAGCTCAAGGCGCAGCTTGCCCACCTCAACGTGCTTCCTCCTCCCGACTTCAAGATCCCGCAGGACCCGCGCATCACCCGGGTGGGCAAGTTCCTCCGTCAGACCAGCCTCGACGAGCTTCCGCAGCTTTTAAATGTTCTCTGGGGCGATATGTCTCTTGTCGGACCCCGGCCGACGTCCTTCGCCCCGAGCACCTACCAGCTCTGGCATACCCACCGGCTCGAGGTGACCCCGGGCATCACCGGACTCTGGCAGGTGAAAGGGCGCAACACGACGACCTTCGACGAGCGGCTGCGGCTGGACATCGAATACATCGAGCATCGCTCATTCGGCTTCGACCTCAAGATCCTCCTGCAGACAGTGCCCTCGGTGCTGCGACGGACGGCGAGGACGGTCTTCAGGACCGGCTCACCGATTTGAGAGACCACGCGCCGACCCGCTTGGCGCCCGGCGAGCAGGCGATTCATCCGGCCGTGAGCCGCGCGCTCGAGGCGCTCGAGCGCTCGAAAGTCCACTGGTGCCTTCTGCGCGGCGAGTCCGATCTCGCTTCGCTCGAGGGCGACGTCGACCTGCTCGTCGCCCTCGGCGACATGCCGCGTTTGCGCGATGCGCTGGCACCCCTCGGCTATCTTCCGCTCCGCGCCTGGGGCCGCGGACCGCACCGCTTCTTCGTCGCGTACGACGAGGCGAGCGCCCGCCGGGTCAAGCTCGACGTTGTGACGCAGCTCGCCTACGGTCGCTACCAGGAGCTTCGGACCGCCGCTGCCGCCGGCTGCCTGGCGCGCCGCCGCTATGCCGGAGGGCTGGCGCTCCTCTCGCCCGACGACGCATTCTGGGCCCTCCTCCTTCACTGCATGCTTGACCGGGAGGCATTCTCCGCAGCTCACCGGGGGCGTTTGCTCGAGCTCGCCGGCGAGGCGGACTGCGACACTGAACTCGGCAACATCGCCGACGCCGCGTTTGCCGAGGGTGGGGGGGCGGCGACCGTCCTCGAGCTCGTCCGGGCAGAGGACTGGACGGCTCTGACGACGATCGCGAAGGATGGCCGTGCCACCCGGGCCAACGGGCGGCGGCCGTGAGGCGCCAGCTCGGGCCTCTGGAAGGCGTGCTCGATCTCGAGCCGGACATCGTGATCCGTTTCGTCGACCGGTTGAAGACGAGCTCGCGCGTCCGCTTCCTCGGCCTGCACGAGGCGGGTTTCACCGACGACGCATTTCTCATCCTCCGGAGCAAGCACAAGTCCGCCGCGAAGGTCGAGGTCGACTTCACCGAGATCGGCGCGCAGACCCGGATTGTGTGCGAACGGGGGCTTCCCGCAGTCCCGCTGCTCATCCCGATTCTCAATCTGACGCTTCTCGCCCGGGGTGTCCTTCCCCTACACGCCTCCGCCTTCGTGCACGAGGGCACTGGCATCGTCGCCACCGGATGGTCGAAGGGCGGGAAGACGGAGGCCCTCCTCGCGTTCACGGCACGCGGCGCTGAATACGTCGGTGACGAGTGGGTGTACGTATCGAGAGACGGCGCGCGCATCTTCGGGATACCCGAACCGATCAGGATCTGGCACTGGCAGCTCGGCCAGCTCCCGGAGTACGCCGCGCTCATCGGCAAAAGGGAGCACGCCCGGCTCCGGGCGATCGCGCTCCTCCTGAGGCGGGACAAGGCTCTGCGGCGCGCCGGGGGTGGCCGGCTCACGGCGCTGCTGAGGCGCCAGCTCCATGTGGACGTCGAGCCCCAGCGACTGTTCGGCAGCCTCGGTCAGCAGACCGCTCGGTTCGACCGGCTCTTTCTCCTCGTGAGCCACGACGCATCCGAATTGACGGTCGAGCCGATCGATCCGCTCGAGGTGGCGCGGCGGATGGTCTTCTCGCTCCACCACGAGCGGCTCGACTTCATGTCCTACTACCTCAAGTCGCGGTTCGCCTTTCCGGACGCGGTGAGCCCGGTGGTCGAGGCGGCGGAGGAGCTCCAGGGGAAAGTGCTCGCGCGGGCGTTCGCAGGCAAACGCGCATACGTCGTCCACCACCCATACCCGTTTTCGCTAGACGACCTCTTCAAGGCGATGAGCCGCCATTGCTAAGTGAGAAACAGGAATTGCTCCGGGACAACGACGCGCTGCTCCAGGCCTCCCGACGCCTGGACTGGCGCTTCCTCCTGCCGGAGCCGGAGCTCGGCCGGGTTGCCTGCGTCGGGGTCGACGACCCCAACCTCGTCGAATCGCTCCGGCTCTTCGGCAGCGAGGCGACCGTGCTCGAAGCCGGTCGGCCGTGGGAACCCGCGCCGCACGATGTCGTCGTGCTGCGCAATCCGGCGGAAGCGGAGCTGGCGGCCGCCGTGCCGCTCTTGCGCCCGGGCGGCTGGATGTACGTCGAGGTCGACGGCGCGGGCAGTCGCCGGCTCCCCGGGGGCCGGCGATCGGCGCGCGGCTGTGCGGCGGCGCTTCGCAGGCTCGGCCTCGTGGAGGTGCAGGGGCACCTCCACTGGCCGGACTTCCCCTCGTGCCGAGTGATCGTCCCTCTTGGGGACGCGCTCGCCGTCCGCCTGGCCCTCGCTCGACGACGTCAGAACGCCAGTGCCCGGCTCGTCGTCCGGCTGGCGCCGCTCCTCGCTGCCTGCAACCTCCTGGCCGCCGTGGCCCCTTCCGCGAGCGTCCTCGCCCGGCGCCCGGCAAGGGCGGGAGAGGAGGGGAGGGCCTGAACGCGCTCCTGACATTTCTCGCCGGACATAGCGATGTGGGAGCGTTCGAGCCGCTGGGACGCATCGAACGCGCGTCCTGCATCCTCCTCACGCCTCGCTTTCGAACGTCGCGACACGTCGTTGGGCTGCTCGTCCCGGAAGGAGCGGTTGAGCCCAAGCTCGTCCTCAAGATGCCCCGCGTCCCGGGCGACAGCGGCGGACTCGCGCGCGAGGCGGCCGTCCTGACCGCCGTTCACGAGGCTTGGCCCGACATCTCGAAAACGGTCCCGCGAATTGTCGCGTTCGAGGAAGGAGACCGCCCGGTGCTCGTGGAGACCGCGCTCCCCGGGCGGCTGCTCACGCCCGCGATGTTCCGTCGCGAGCCGACCCGATACGTCGACGCAGTCGTCGCCTGGCTGATCGGGCTGGCCGCGACTCGTCGAAACGGCATTGAGCCCGGCTGGTACGAGCGCTTGCTCGAGCGGCCGCTCGAGAATGTCGCGGAGTCGCTTCCACTGCCCGCCGACGAGGTGGATCTCGTGAAGCGAACGCTTGAGCTCGTCGAGCCGCTGCGAGAAGCGGAGATCCCCGAGGTGGTCGAACATGGCGATCTCTCCTACCCGAATCTCATCTGGACCGGGGAGAATCGCGTCGGCGTCGTCGACTGGGAGCTCGCCGAAGAGCACGGCCTCGCGCTCCAGGACCTCGCCTATTTCCTTACGTACGCGACCTTCGCGCTGCGCCGCCCGGCGGACACAACCGCGCAGGTCGCGGCCTTCCACGACGCCTTCTTTGCTAGAGGCGGATGGGCGAGGGCGCGCGTTGAGGCATACGCGCGGGAGCTCGCGCTCGAGCGCGAGCTCCTCACGCCGCTCTTCGTCGCCTGCTGGGCGCGGTCGGTGGCGCGGCTCGTCGACCGGATCGGGGGCGAGGAGGCCGCGCCCATGAGTGAGGAGGCCGTCGCCTGGATTCAGCAGAACCGCTACTACGCGCTCTGGCGGCATGCGATCGCCCACGCCGACGGGCTGGTGTGGTGACGAGGGTGGCGAAGAGAGGGTTTACCGTTGCACTCATCGGGCCTGACGGGGCGGGCAAGACGACGGTGGCGCGGCGAGTCGAGGAGCTGCTGCCCATGCCCGTCAAGTACCTCTACATGGGCGTCAATCCCGACTCGAGCAACTACCTTTTGCCGACCACGCGCCTCGTGCACGCCCTCCGTCGAGCACGGGGCGCTCGGCCAGATACCGCGGGCCCCCGGGACTCGAGCCGCCCAGACGGCCCCGCTCCAAAGGGACGCCTGCGCCGGACGGTCCGCTCGGGAAGATCGTTCCTTCGTCTCGGCAACCGGCTCGCGGAGGAATGGCACCGCGCCCTCGTCGCCTTCTTGCACAGGCGTCGCGGCTCGATCGTCGTCTTCGACCGACACTTCTTCGCCGACTACTACGCCTACGACATCTCCGCCAAGCCAAGGCGCTCCGCCAGCAGGCGCCTCCATGGGTTTGTTCTCTCGCGTATTTACCCGCGGCCGGACCTGGCCATCTACCTCGACGCGCCGGCCGAGATTCTCTTCGAGCGCAAGGGCGAGGGAACGCTCGAGTCGCTCGAACGCCGCCGCCGCGAATACCTGGAGCTGGGGCAGGTGCTGCGGGAATTCGCGGTCGTCGACGCGAGCCGTCCCCTCGAAATGGTCACCCGCGACGTCGCCGATGTGATCGCCGCTTTCGGAAGGTCACGCTCGTGAGCCACGTCCCCCGCGTACTCGTGACCGACTCGGCCCGGGCCTCGGCGATTGCGATCATCCGCTCGCTCGGGAGGCGCGGCCTGGAGGTGATTGCGGCCGATTCGGAGGCTCGTAGCCCAGGCTTCTATTCCCGTTATGCATCGGGTCGCCTCCGCTACCCTTCGCCGCGCACCGCCCCCGAAGCCGCGGTCGCCGCTCTCCTGGAGGGCGCGCGCTCACGCGGAGTCGATCTCATCGTTCCGGTCACGGACGAAACCGTCCTCCTCCTCTCCGAGAGTCGCGACCGGTTTGCCGGAGTTTCCGCCCTGGCGCTGCCAGACCGGGATGCGTACGCGAAGACGCGCGACAAGCTCGCAACGCTCGAGCTCGCGCGCAGCCTCGGCGTGCCGCAGCCCCGCAGCGAGCTGGTGAGTACGACGCGCGAAGCGCTCGCGGCCGCGCCCTCTCTCGGCTGGCCGGTGGTGCTGAAGCCCAGATCGACGAGCGTCTACCAGGACGGTCGACTCGTCGAGCACTACGAGGTCTCCTACGCCGAGAACGCTCGGGCACTTTCGGAGCAGATGGAACAGCTCGAGGGCCGATCTGACGTGCTGCTCCAGGAGTATTACCCGGGCGAGGGACACGGAGTCGAGCTCCTCGTCGAGAGCGGCCGCCCCCGCGCGGCCTTCCAGCACAGACGCCTGCGCGAGGTACCGATTACCGGCGGGGCAAGCTCGTTCAGGGAGAGCGTCGCGCTGGACCCCGTCCTGTACGACTACGCCGTTCGCCTGCTCGCCGCGCTCGACTGGACCGGGCTCGCGATGGTGGAGTTCAAGCTCGGGAAGCAAGGCCCGCGTCTAATGGAGATCAACGGCCGGATTTGGGGTTCGCTACCGCTGGCCGTAAAGAGCGGGATGGACTTCCCGGCCCGCATGGCGGAGCTCTATCTCGGCGGTTTGCCTGAGCGGAACGGCGCTCCGGACACGCGGTATGAGCTCGGGGTCCGCTCGCGCAACCTCGATCTCGAGTTCATCTGGCTCGGCTCGGCATTTCGCGGCAACCATGGCTATCACCTGATTCCGACTCCAGGCCGTCGCCAGGCGCTTGCGGTCGCGCTCAGGCTCGCCTACCCGGGGGACGGCTTCGATGTCCTCGCCCTCGACGACCCGCGACCCGGTGTCGTCGACCTCGCGCGCATCGCCCGCAAGCTGCGGCGGAAGGTCGGCAATGGGCGCTAGCCAAGCCCTCCGGCGGTCGGCTTCCGTCGCGGCGCGCAGCAAGGCGTTCGCGTGGCTCGTCGCCGGGCTCGAGCGCGCCGCTCGGCCGCATCCCCACCTTCTCGCCGTGCTCACCTACCATCGTGTTGACGACCCGTCTGCCTCGCCGCTCCTCTACCCCGGGCTGATCAGCGCCCAGCCCGCCGAATTCGAGGAGCAGATGGGCTTTCTCGCCTCGCAGTGTCGGCCCATCTCGCTGACGGAGCTCCGCGCCGTGCGCCGCGGTGAGGCTCGTCTCGAGCCGCGTTCGGTGCTGGTCACGTTCGACGACGGCTACCGGGACTTCGCCGAGCACGCCTGGCCGATCCTGAAGCGCCATGGGATCCCGGTCACGCTCTTCGTTCCCACCGGGTATCCGGGTGACCCGGACAGGGCGTTCTGGTGGGACCGGCTCTACGGGGCGCTCGTCTCGACGGGCCCGCCTGCAGGCCTTCCGGCGGCTCCGGGTCCATCTGGAGGCGCTTTCGCACGAGGAGGCGATGGGACTCGTCGACGAAGTTTGCGCGGCGCTTGGAGCACCCACGCCAGACTCCGCCGTCCTCGGCTGGCCGGAGCTACGTGCGCTCGCCGCCGACGGGGTCGTCCTCGCGCCGCATTCCCGCTCTCACCCGCTGCTCAATCGTCTCCCGCGCGAGGCGGTGCGCGACGAGATCGTCGGGTCGCTTGAGGATCTCGAGCGCGAGATCGGCGTCGCGCCCCCTGTCTTCGCCTATCCAGGAGGGGCGCAGGACGCGTACGTGGCAGACATCGTCGCGGAAGCGGGATTCGAGCTCGCGTTCGCGACCACACGAGGGACGAATGACTTGCGGCGAGCCGACTGGCTGCGCCTGCGGCGCATCAACGTCGGGCACGCGTCAGGTCTGCCGCTCATCCGAGCGCAACTGCTGCCGTGGTGGCCACGCCTACGGATCCCGAACGGAGGAGGTTCACGATTTTCTTACGGACGCGGCTTTTCCATCTGAGTTCAAAGTGATAGGTTCGGCGCCCGGGGAGCGGGTCACGGGACTGCGGCTTGCCCCCGGATGGTCCAAAACTGAGAAAAGGGAGGGGTACGAATGAGGGGTAGGGTCATCTGCGCATGCGCGATTGTCTGCGGCCTTTTCGTCGCGCTGCTCGTCCCCGGCGTCGTCCGGGCAGACATCGGGATTCCGGGCCCGGCCTACACCGGCGGAACAAGCGGCCCGCCGACGACGTCGAAGCCCGAGAGCAAGCTCTGGTTCAACGACGGCTTCTGGTGGGCCGTCATGGCCAAGAGGGTCAGTGCCACGAACAACGACTACCACATCTTCCGGCTGAGTTTGCGGCCCCAGCGGTGGATCGACACTGGCGTGGTCGTCGATGGCCGCGACAGCACCCGTCAGGACGTCCTGTGGACCGGGAGCAAGCTCTTCGTCGCCTCGCACAAGTTCGTCGACGTCTCCAACTTCGATTCGACGCCGACCACGGGAGACCAGATGCGTCTCTACCGCTTCAGCTACAGCGCGGGGTCGAACACCTACTCGCTGGACGGCACGGCGGTGATCAACGAGCAGAAGAGTGAGGCGCTCGTCATCGATCGCGACTCCACGGGAGCCATCTGGGCGACGTGGGTGCAGGAGGACTCCGGAGGCACGCAGCACCACGTCTACGTCAACAAGTCGAACGGCAACTGCGTCGGTGGCGTCCTGACGAACTGCGACTTACCACATCAACCTGAAAGCGGATTCCTCCGGCCGCGTTTACGCGGTCACGAAGACGAAGTACATCGGACAGACGAAGCCAGGCACCGTGCTCAGCCGCCGTGCCGCCGGCGGAGGGTGGAGCAGCAACACGGTCTCGCGAGCCTCGCTCGACCGCACCCGTCCGATCGTCCTCCTCGACCAGCAGCACAATAGGATCCGCGTGTTCGAAGGGACGACGCGCAACTCAGCCGTCTACATGAAGCAGTCCCGCCTCGGCAACATCGGGTTTCCGGTGCTTGCGGCGGGCACCCGCGTGATCCAGGACAGCGGGAGCCAGATTGCGAACCCGACCTCGACCAAGCAGACGATCAGCAACTCGACCCGCTTGATCGTCCTGGCCACGAACCCCAGGACGAAGCGCTACTGGCACGCCTACCTGCAGATCATTCCGTGCATCAGAGGCACCGGAGGGAACAACTTGCTCGTCGGCACCAGGGGGAACGACAAGCTCTGTGGGGCGGCAACGATCGTCTCGTGGGCGGCAGGGGTCGGGACACGTTCTACTCCCGTGATGCATACCGCGACGTCCTGCTGGGCGGAAAAGGCCGCGACCGGGCGCGCGTCAACGCGAGTGACGTTCGCCGCTCGATCGAGGTGATCTTCTAGACACAACCGACGAGCTGCGGAGGGCCGCCTGGCGGCCCTCCGCAGCTGAGCGCGGACTACTCTGGAAAGGGCTATGGGAAATCCACGCATCCGCTTGGCCTCGTTCCTGCGGAGATGGTGGTTCCTCATCGCCCTCGCCGTCGTCGGGGGCGCCCTCGCGGCCTATGTATACGGGTCGCGCGCTACGCCGACGTACGAAGCAAATGCCAAGGTCCTGGTCGAAGCCGACCCCGAATCGGGTGGCACGACTCAGGCCGCCGAGCTTGTTCCCACGTACGCCGAGATGGTCAGGAGCACGCCGGTCCTCGCCTTCGCGCTTCGGAGGACCGGATCACCTGGCTCCGTCGACGAGCTGCGTGAGAACGTCCGCGCCGAATCCGATCAGGACACACGCCTCATCGAAATTCGCGCCGACGACACCGACCCCACCCGAGCCGTCGCGCTGGCAAATCAGCTGACCGCCGGTCTCAAGTGGTACCTCTCCGTTACCCAAGTTCCTCCCACCCCCGGTGCTCACGCTACGAAGCAGCCGCTGGTCCGGGTGGTCGACCGGGAAACCTCAGCTGCTCGCGTCCGACCGCGGTCTCTGCTGCTGCTCGAGTTCGGCGCGCTGGCCGGCCTGTTCGGAGCACTCGCGTTCGCCTTGGTCGCTGAAACGCGGAGACCGAATGTGACGGACGAGGTCGACCTCATGGAGATCGGCGGATTGCCCGTGCTCGGCTCGGTGAACGGAGCCCGGCCTCGAGCGGGACAGTCGTCCTTCGATCCGACCCGAAGCTCCCTCGAGGAGGCCGCGTCGTACCGGCGACTGGTCACGAGAATCTCAGTCGCAAACCGTGAAGAAATCCCCGGCAGCCTCGTCGTAGTGGGTGCTGAGCGTTCGGAGGGCAGCTGCACCGTGGGGGTAAAGCTCGCCCTCGCCCTCGCGCAGGACGGATGGCGCGTGGTGCTCGCCGACTTCGAAGGAGGCAGGATCAGACCGCTTTTCGGGGTCGATGAGCGCGGCGGGGGAAGCCGGTTCGTTAGCCGAGCCAAGGCTCTCAAATACAGAGAGACGACCCTCGACTGCTTCACTTTGCGTTCCGGGGCACCGCTCGTTTTCGTCTTGCCTCGTCTCGCGCCGCGCGGTCTCAGTCACGAGGAGGCGGAAGAGCTGGTGACACTTCTCTCCGTTGACGCGGACCTGTTGATCATCCACGCGCCTCCTCCGAGCCACTCCCGCAGTACGCTCACCTGGGCCCGCGCTGCGAGAGCGACTGTGCTCGTCGTCCGGGCAGAGCACACGAAGCGCGTGAACGTCACAACTGCCCTGCAGGGCCTCGAACCCGTCGGCAAGAAGCTCATCGGCGCGGTGCTGCAGACTGGGCGCGACTGACGCGGGCGTCCCGGGCGCTACTCCCCGACGATGAGGCGGATGATGCGGAACCGCCTGAGCTCCGGAAACGTCTCAGCGGCGCGTAGAGCGGAGCGGTTGTACGCCACGACGAAGAGAGAGGCCAGCGCCGCGATGGTGAAGCCGACGAAGGCAGGAGGCGAGACCGCGAGCTGAATGGCGAGAATCAGCCCTGCGGCGCCGGCGATGGTCGAGTAGACGGCGAGGTCCGTTCTGCGGAGGAGCCTGACTCCAGTGTTGAGCCGGAGCCCCGCCTGCTTGAGGATGTTGTGCAGGACGAGCGTGCTCGAGGTCCCGATCGCGGCGCCGAGCGGTCCGTACCTTGGGATGAGCAAGAAGTTGACCCCGAGGTTGACGAGCGCCACGAAAACGTTGATCGAGACGATGTAGCGAAGCCGTCCGAACACCTTGAGCGTGAGCCCGTTGAAGCCGAGGGCTGCGTTGAAGTAGTACGCGAACGAGACAAGTGCCAGGTACGTCGCCGAGTCCGCATAGCGCTCGCCGAAGAGCGTCGTGGTCACGGGGTGGGCGAGCGAGAAGGTGAGGGCGAAGATCGGGAAGGACAGGACGGCGATCCAGATGGCGGTCTGCCAGTAGA
>WNGA01002970.1_pt1 | contig 28410 bp, 29 predicted proteins | sample 5400061 | NCBI WGS metagenome assembly WNGA01 (sample SAMN13153366, study PRJNA577476) | soil metagenome | isolation source: 100 cm soil or saprolite under grassland replicate 2 | place: USA:California | collected 2016-06-15
CCACGGCTGAGCGCAGCCGGAGCCGGGTTTTGGCGGAGGCGAGCACAGCCCACGACATCGCGGGTTGAGCGCAGCCGGAGCCGGGTTTTGGCGGAGGCGAGCACAGCCCACGACATCCCGGGTTGAGCGCAGCCGGAGCCGGGTTTTGGCGGAGGCGAGCACAGCCCACGACATCGCGAAGTGAGCCGCCGGGGCGGACCCTCCGGGTGCCGCCGTTGCGCCGGCACCGTAGTCTGGGCGGACCATGCCACCGTCCGCGCCTGCCTTACCGCCCGCGCCCGCCGTCTCCTCCGAGGCCGCACCGCCTCCGCCGGCACATCGGGGCACCCGTGGCATCCGGGGCAACCTCCGCTTCGCCCTCACCATCGCCGCGGTGCTGGCCGTCCTCGTCGCCGTCAACGTGCTGCTCAAGTTCGGCCCGCCACGCGCCGGGCTGATCCTCAGCCCGGCCGTGGCGATCGTGCTGATCGTCCTCGCCCGCCGGCACGGCCTGACCTGGGACCACCTCGGCCTGTCCCGCCGCGGGCTGCGCAAGGGGATCGGCTACGCGACGGCCGCGATCCTCGCCGTCGGGGCCATCTACCTGATCGGCGCCCTGCTGCCGCTGACCCGTGCCGCGTTCCTCGACGACCGTTACCACCTGCGTCCTGGCACCGCGTTGCTCGCCGCGCTGGTGGTCGTCCCGCTCGGCACGGTCCTGCTCGAAGAGGTCGCCTTCCGGGGCGTGCTGCTCGGGCTGGTGCACCGGCACCGGGGTGCGGCCTGGGCGAGCCTGTCCTCGTCGACTCTGTTCGGGCTCTGGCACATCCTCCCATCGCTGCGGCTCAACCGGGCCAACCAGGCGGTCGGCACCCTGGTCGGCGCCGGTACCGGAGGCCAGGTGCTGAGCGTGCTCGCGGCGGTCGGGTTCACCGCGCTGGCCGGTCTACTGCTGTGTGAGCTGCGCCGGCGCAGCGGCAGCCTGCTCGCCGCCGCCGGGTTGCACTGGGCGACCAACGGGCTCGGCGTGGTACTCGCCACCGTGGTCTGGGCGGTCCGCGTCGCCTGACGCTCCGGCCGGGGCTGCGGCAGGGCGTGGGCGCGAGCTACTGTCGGCGCGGGCGAGTGGAGGTGTCGATGAGCCGTCCCACCACCGGGCGCACGGTCGCCGTGCTCGTGCTGGCCGGGCTGGCGGTGCTGACCTCCCTCGCCGGGTGCGGGTCGGGCGGCCACCCGGCGGCCGCCGGGTCCGCCACGCCGACGCCCCAACCGGCGGCCCCGGTGACGTCGGCTCCGGCGACCACCGCCGCGCCCTCGTCACCCGCCCCGGCGCCCACCTCCCCGGCGCCGCCGTCGCCCACGCCCCGGTCCTCATCCGCACCGCGCTCCCCGGCCCCGCCCGGCCCGGAGCTGCTCCGCGAGGGGGCCAGCGGGCCGGAGGTACTCGCGCTGCAGCGGCGCCTGGTGGAGCTGGGCTACTGGCTCGGTACCCCGGACGGCCGGTTCGGGCCGTCCACCGCGCACGCGCTCACCGCCCTGCAGAAGATGAGCGGGATCGGCCGCGACGGCGTGGTCGGGCCGGACACCCGGCGGGCGCTGGAGCACGCCACCCGGCCCCGCCCGCGCAGCGGTGGCGGCACGCTGTTCGAGGTGGACCTGGCCCGGCAGGTGCTGCTGATCGTGCGCGACGGCAGGGTCGAGTGGGCGCTCGACACCAGCACCGGCGCGGTCGCCGGTACCACGCCGACCGGCCGGTACAGCGTCTTCCGGCAGGTCGACGGCTACGACACCAGCCCGCTCGGGGTGCTCTACCGGCCCAAGTACTTCGTCGGCGGGGTGGCCGTGCACGGGTACCCGTCGGTGCCGCCGTACCCCGCCTCGCACGGCTGCGTCCGCGTCACCAACGACGCGATGGACTGGCTCTGGTCCACCGGCCGGCTGCCCATCGGCATGCGCGTCTGGGTCTACTGACCGCCCGCGGAAAGCGTTCTCGCCGGGGCGAAGGACTAATTGACAAAGGTCACTACTCCGGCCAATCTTGACGCGCATCTATGAGTCGATGCCTCGTCCCGCCCTCCCGCCAGGCGGCGACGGAAGCGGACCGAGGAAAGGGGCACGACGTATGGCTCGGCAGCACACTCGCCGGGATCTTCTGGTGGCGGGCGGCGTGGTGGCGGGCGGCGCGGTCGCCGCCAGCATGCTGGTGGATCCGGCCCGCGCGCTGACCCAGACCCCGTCCGGTCTGGCCGTGCCGCAGGCGGCCTCGCCCTGGGACCAGGTACCGGCCATCCTCGCCCGGATCGTGCCGCCCATCTTCCCGGACCGGACCTTCGACGTCACCGCGTTCGGCGCGACGGGTGACGGCAAGACCGACAACACCGCGGCCTTCGCCCGGGCGATCAAGGCGTGTAGCGACGCGAAGGGCGGGCACGTGGTGGTACCCGCCGGCACGTTCCTCACCGGCGCGATCGCCCTGCTGTCCAATGTGGACCTGCACGTGGTGGGTACCGTCAAGTTCAGCACCGACCCGAAGAAGTACCCGTTGGTGTTCACCCGCTGGCAGGGCATCGAGTGCATGAACTTCTCCTCGTTCATCTACGCCCGCAAGCAGTCCAACGTGGCGATCACCGGTACCGGTACCCTCGACGGCCAGGGCCCGTCCGGCCCGTGGTTCGACTACGACCCCAAGCGCCAGCCGGACTGGGAGCGGCTGCAGAAGCAGGTGGTCGACGGGGTCGACCCGACCAAGCGGGTCTTCGGCCTGGGCCACTTCCTCAAGCCCAACTTCATCCAGCTCTACGAGTGCACCAACGTGCTCATCGAGGGCGTGCACCTGCGCAACTCGGCGATGTGGAACGTGCACCCGGTGCTGTCGAAGAACGTGACGATCCGCAACATCTCGGTGTTCTCCCGGGCGCCGGGTCGGGGTACCCAGCCAGAACATCGTCATCGAGAACAACAAGTTCCTCGGCCGCTGGGGCGCGATCACCGTCGGCAGCGAGATGTCCGGCGGGGTGCGCAACGTGTTCGCGCAGCACAACACGATCGCCAAGGGCTCGTCGTACACCTCGTTCTACGCGGTCTACATCAAGACCAACAAGCGCCGCGGCGGCGTGGTCGACGGCATCCACGTGCGCAACCTGACCGGCGGCCCGGAGTCCAGGGGCGGCTTCTTCATCGACATGAACTACAGCCTCACCGGCCCCGGGTTCGGCGACATCGTGCACCCGAAGGTGCAGAACATCGACATCGACGGGCTGGTCATCAAGGGCGCGCCGTTCGCGATCAAGCTCAACGGCGACTCGGCGAGCCACATCAAGAACGTGTCGGTCAGCAACAGCACGTTCACCAACATCGACAGCTCGACGATCAGCGTGAAGAACGCCGACAACGTCACCTTCACCAACGTCAAGGTCAACGGCAAGACGATCTGACCGCCCGTACCGTCGCCGTCTCCCCAGGTCACCGGCCTGGGGAGACGTGTGTTTTCGCCGATAACCCGCTATTGCAAATCTGCTGCAACAGCATAGTCTTCGTCGGGAGGACCGCAGGATCCCGGCGAGGAGGCCACACCCCGGATGACCACCACGACGACCCGCCACACGACCCGGGAGACGACCCGGGAGCCCGCCGCCCCGGGACGGGCCCCATTGACCAGGCGGGAGTGGACCCGGGTCGGCGGCATGTTCGGCTTCATCGCCCTGCTGCACGTGGTCGGGTTCGGGATCCTGATCCTGTTCGTCGTGCCCGGCCACTACCGGGTCGGGACCGGGCTGTTCGGGCTCGGCACCGGGATCACCGCATACACCCTGGGGCTGCGGCACGCGTTCGACGCCGACCACATCGCCGCGATCGACAACACCACCCGCAAGCTGATGGCCGAGGGCCGCCGCCCGCTGTCGGTCGGGCTCTGGTTCTCGCTGGGCCACTCGACGATCGTGGTCACCCTAACCCTGCTGCTTGCGCTGGGCCTCAAGGCGGTCGGCGCCGAGCTGTCCGACGAGTCCTCGCCGCTGCACCGCTACGGCGGGCTGGTCGGCACCCTGGTCTCCGGCATCTTCCTGTACCTGCTGGGCATCATCAACCTGGTCATCCTCGTCGGAATCCTGAAGGTCTTCCGCGACATGCGCCGCGGCCGGTTCGACGAGGCCGCCCTGGAGGAGCAGCTCAACAACCGGGGCCTGATGGCCCGCATCCTCGGCCCGGCGCTGCGCGCGATCACCCGGCCCTGGCAGATCTACCCGGTCGGGCTGCTTTTCGGCCTCGGCTTCGACACGGTCACCGAGGTCACCCTGCTGGTCCTCGCCGGCACCAGCGTCGCCGCCGGGCTGCCCTGGTACGCGATCATGTGCCTGCCGATCCTGTTCGCCGCCGGCATGTCGCTGCTGGACACGATCGACGGGTCGTTCATGAACTTCGCCTACGGCTGGGCGTTCTCCAAGCCGGTGCGCAAGGTGTACTACAACATCACGATCACCGGGCTGTCGGTGGCCGTCGCGCTGCTCATCGGCACCGTCGAACTGCTGGCGATCCTCGTCGACCGGCTGGGCCTGTCGGGCGGGTTCTGGGACTGGGTCACCTCGCTCGACCTCAACACGCTCGGCTTCGCCATCGTCGGCATGTTCGTCGGGGTATGGCTGCTCGCGCTGGTGGTCTGGAAGGTCGGCCGGATCGAGCAGCGCTGGAGCGGCGACCTGCGCCCCGGCGCCGAGGCCGCGGCCGACTGACGCCCGCGGCGGCCGTCCCGGGGCGGGAGGGACCATGGACGGCATGGACCGGGTGGGGCGGATGAGGCTGGCGGGCCTCGCCCCGCGCCGCCGCCTGCTGATCGCCGGGGCCGTGCTGCTGGTCGTGGCGCTCGCGGTCGCGGTGACCGTGCGGGCCTGCGCCGGCCGCACCGGCCGGCCCAGCGGCTACCCCGACCAGTCGCGGCCCGGGCCGGTGCTGCTCATCCCGGGGTATGGGGGCGGGCAGGGCGCACTGTCGGTCCTCGCCATGCGCCTGCGCGCGGCCGGCCGCCCGGCGACGGTCCTGGCGCTGCCCGGCGACGGTACCGGTGACCTGGCCGCGCAGGCCGCGGTGCTGGACGGCGCGGTGCGGGCCGAGCTGGGCCGGGGTGCCCCCTCGGTGGACGTGGTCGGCTACTCCGCGGGCGGGGTGGTGGCCCGCCTGTGGGTCGCCCGGTACGGCGGCGCGCACGCGGCCCGCCGGGTCGTCACGCTCGGCTCACCGCTGCACGGGGCGCGGCTCGCGGCCGCCGGCTCCGCGCTGGCCACCGACGCCTGCCCGCCGGCCTGCCAGCAGCTCGCGCCGGGCAGCGGCCTGCTGCGCGAGCTGGACGCCACCCCGCTGCCGGCGCAGCTACCCTGGCTGTCGATCTGGACCTGGGACGACCAGACGGTGGTACCGCCGGACTCCGCGCGCCTGTCCGGCGCGCTGAACGTCCCCGTGCAGAGCGTGTGTGCCGACGCCCATGTGCAGCATGGCCAGCTCCCCACCGACCCGGTGGTCACCGGCCTGGTCCTGCGCGGCCTCGGCACCGCCGCGCCGGTGGTACCCGGCCCCGGGGACTGCGCCGCGCTGCGCGCCGCCGGTACCGGTTAGCTCTTGACGTCGCGGGTCATGAAGTTGGCCCACGCCGCGAGCAGCAGCACCCCGATGTAGACCGCCTGCAGCCCGAGACCCCGCTCGATGTCCCGCCAGAAGATCGGCTGGCGGAAGAAGTCGACCCAGGCGAACCAGTACCGCGTGGGCAGGTACGGCTTGACCCCCGCCGCCGCGTCGAGCTCCACCAGCACCTGGCTGGTGACCAGCACGGCCAGCGCGCCGAACCCGGCGCCGAGCGACGAGTCGGTCAGTGTCGACAGGAACAGCGCGATCGCCGCCACCCCGAGCATGCACACCGTGATGAACCCGACCGTCGCCAGTACCCGCAGCACCAGCTGGGTCAGGCTCATCGGCGCGCCGGACAGCGAGGTCACCCCGCCCTCCTCGGCGAGCGCCTCCGGTGGCGCGGTGCCGAGCAGCACCACCCCGGCCGCGTACGAGGTACCCACGATCGCGGCGATCGCCAGCAGGACGAACACCGCGAGCGTGAGCAGCTTGGCGACCAGCAGCCGGGTCCGCCCCACCGGACGGGCCAGCAGGTACCGCAGGGTACCGGTACCGGCCTCGCCGGCCACCGCGTCGCCGGCGAGCACGGCGACCGCCACCGGCAGGAAGATCGGCAGCACCATCGCCATCGCCGCGGCCGGGTACAGCGACCCGTTGCTCAGCACGGCCGACAGGAACGCCGGGCCCCGGCCCGGCGGCGGGGCGAGGTGGGTGGTCGCGAGGAACACCGCGACGGTCACCGGCAGCGCGCAGAGCAGCCCGACGGTGACCCAGGTGCGCGGCCGGCGCAGCAGCTTGACCAGCTCCACCCGGATCACGGCCCGGCCTCGATCCGGTCGGCGCTGGTCGTGGTGACGTCGAGCACGATCTGCTCCAGCGAACGGCGCTCCGGCCCGATCTCGGCCACCCGCAGGCCCGCGCCCACGAGCAGCGCGTTGAGCTGTGCCGGGTCGGGGTGGCGGACGGTCAGCAGCTCCCCATCGCGCCCCTCGACGCGGCCGTCGAGCAGGCTCGCCGCGTGCTCGGCGTCCGGGCTGCGCAGCACCACCCGCCCGGTCGGGGCCTGCAGCGCGGCCAGCTCGTCCTGCAGGACCAGCCGGCCCCGGTCCATGACGCCCACCCGGGTGCACAGCTGCTCGACCTCGAACAGCAGGTGGCTGGAGAGGAAGACGGTGGTGCCGGCGGCGTTGAGCTCGGCGAGCAGGTCGCGGATCTCCCGCATGCCGCGCGGGTCCAGGCCGTTGGTCGGCTCGTCGAGGATCAGCAGCCGGGGGGTCCGCAGCAGCGCGCCGGCCAGCCCCAGCCGCTGGCGCATCCCCAGCGAGTACGCCTTCAGCGGGCGCGCGTCGATGCCGCCCAGCCCGACGCGCTCGAGGGCCTCCTCGACGCGGCGGCGCCGGGTGCGCCGGGCCCCGCCGGGTCCGGCCGCGTCGAACAGCCGCAGGTTGGCCCGCCCGGACAGGTGCGGATACCCGGCCGGCCCCTCGACCAGCGCGCCGACGTGGGGGAGTACCTCCTTGACCCGGCGCGGTACCGGCCGGCCCAGCACCTCGATCCGCCCGCGCGTGGCGAAGACCAGCCCGATCAGCATCCGCAGCAGGGTGGTCTTGCCGGAGCCGTTCGGCCCGAGCAGCCCGTACCGGTCGCCCTCGCAGACGTCCAGGTCGACCCCGTCGACCGCGAGCACCCGCCCGTACCGCTTGGTCAGCCCCTCGGTGTGGATCATATTCCGCCCCGGAAGCTCGCCAGGTCCGCGCCGGCCTGCTTGAGCAGCGCCCCGTCGACCAGCCCGACGAGCAGGTAGGTCCGCCGGGCGGGGTGCGCGTCGAGCGCGAGCAGGCTGATCAGCGGCGTGCTGATCACCACCCCGTCGCCGTCGGGATAGGTCAGCGGCGTACCGCCGCCCCGCGTCACCCGCCGGATCAGGTCGAACCCGGTCCGGCGCGGGAGCGGCAGCACGAGGAACTGCGCCAGCCCGGAGCCGTACCCGCCGACCCCGCCGAGCGGGGCCGGGCCGAGGTCGGCGCGCTCCTGCCCGGCCAGCTCGTCGGGCAGCGGTCCGGTGCCCAGGGTGCGCAGCGCGGTGTCGACGTCGGCCGCGTCGGTGACCGTGTACCCGATGCCCGGGCGAGCCGCCGGGGGCGTCAGGACCGCCGGGACCGGAGCGCTCAGGCTGACCTCCAGGAACCGGGTGACCAGGAACGGCTGCCGGGCCTTGCGCCCGGTGACGGCGACCTCGAGCGGCAGGCCGGTCGCCGGGTCGGCCCAGACGTCGATGTGGCCCACGGTCGTCACCGGGTTGCGCGGGGTGATCCGCATGCCGGCGGCGTCGATCCCGGCGATCCGCCGGGCCGGCAGCGGCGCGAGCCCGTCCGCGTCCGTTCCGGGGCCCGCGGGCGTGGTGCGGTCCGCTGCCGCCAGCAGCCGCCGGCCGAGGTCCGGCGGGGTGAGGTCCGCGCCCCGGGGCAGCCGTACCGGTGCCTCGCCCACGATCCGGGTGAGCTGGTTGGCCCCGTAGTCCCATACCAACTGGGCGTCCGGCAGTTGGTACGTGTCCCGTTCCGCGCCGAGGTCCAGCACGTCCACCCGCCACCGCCGCGGCCCGGCGTACCAGACGCGCAGCCGGGTCTCCCCGTTGAGCAGGTCCGTCACGTCGGACAGCCGGGGCAGTGCGGGCAGGCCCGCCGTGCCGGTGCTCACCGCGTACCCCTGGAACGGCTGGACCGCCGAGGCCCGGATCCGCGCGGCGAGCCCGGCCAGGTCGATGCCGGGCGCGCGGACCGGCAGCGCGTTGACCGCGGCGGGCAGCGCGGCCAGGACGACCACGGCGGCGGCGACCGTCAGCCACCGCCGCCCCGCTTCGCGCCGTACCACCGTCACCCGTCACCCACCCGTCCCCGCGGCCCCTCCCACGATGCCACGATGTCCGGGTGCGCGCCGAGCCCCGGCCAGCCCGGTCCGTCGCTAGGGCTCGACGACCGGCGGCTACCGCGCCAGCGTGCAGAACCTGGCCCGTACCTCCATGACGACCGAGCGTCTTCCGGGACAGCGTGGCGAGCCAGCTCGCCAGGCTAACCGGCGACGCGGCATCGGGGTTCGTCGCCAACCTGTCGGTGCCGGGTGGTGGCCTAGCGACGTCGCGCCCCGGTGGAGGCTCCGCTCAGGCGGGCGGCCGGGAGGGCAATCGCGGTGCGGCGTCTTTCTGGCGGACCACCGTGGCGTCCGGGTCGCGCCAGAACCCGGTGACCAGCTCGACCACGGCCGGGGCGGCTTGCAGGAGCGGTCCGATGTGGCCCGCGCCGGGAAGGATGACCAATGCACCGTGGGCAAGATGGGCCGGCGGGGTACGGGCGGGTTGCCGCCGTGGGCGGGGCCGTCGATGAGCAGCAGCCGACGCCCGGCGGCCAGCGGCCGCTGAACCCGGATCCAGGTGGTGGAGTCGACGAACAGGCTGTGCCAGAGGACAGCGGGCGGGCCAGAGCCGATCGTCTGTACGCGCAACGGTCCGACCCTGGTGGACACCGAGGTGGCTGAGCTGAGCGTCGGCTCGTCCATCACTGTCTCCTTGCCGGACGAACTGCTTCGGTAGCCGAAGCTTCGGTAGCTCAGCCTCGCCGCCACCTCCGAGCTGGTCAGCGAGCTACAAGAGCTTGGATACCTGGAACGCCGGCCGGACGGCACCGACAAGCGCGCCAAACTCATCTTCCCCACGCCACGTGGCCGGCAGGCGCTGGATGACGCCGGCAACCGCGTCGCCGATATCGAGCTGCATTGGTCGCAGATCGTCGGACCCGTCCGCTTCGCGGACACCTGCCACACCCTCCAGCAACTCCTGGACACGCTGAGCGGCGGGACAGCGAACCCGTGAGAGCTCGCCGGCCGGTACCGAGTTGCGGGTGGCCAGCTTCGCGGAACTGATCGCCACCGCGGTGTCCAACGGGACCACCCACGCCGAGTTGATGGACGCCGCACCGCGACCTGCCGCTGTACCTCACCACCGAGCTGCTGGGGCCCGAGGCGGGTCGACGGCGTGTGGCTCTGGCAGGTCGGGCACGGCTCGTAGCCGGTTTAGGTTTCCAGTTCGTGGAGGATTCGGCGGAGGATCGCCGGGGTGTCTACCACCGGTTCGGCGGCGATGAACAGTTGCCCGACCGCAGCCAGGTACCGGTCGACCTCCTCACGCTTGTCCACGTACAGCGCGCCGGTGAGGTGTTCGATATACACCACATCGGGCAGGTCCTGATCCGGGAAACGCAGGACAGTGAATGCGCCACCCGCGGCCGCGTGCCCCCCGGCACGAAACGGCATCACCTGCAGCCGCACGTTGGGCAGATCGGTGGCCTGGATCAGCGCCCCGACCTGCTCCTGCATCACCTCGACACCACCGATCGGACGCCGCAACACCGCCTCATCGATCACCGCCCACAACTGCCGCGCATCCGGCCGGGTCAGCAGTCGCTTACGAGCCATCCGCAAACTCACCCGACGATCGATCTCCTCCGGATCCTCCGCCTCATAGCTGAGCAGGATAACCGCCCGGGCATACGCCTCGGTCTGCAACAACCCAGGAACAAACTGCACCTCATAGGTGCGGATCAGCGTCGCCGCCGCCTCCAGATCCAGATAGATCTGCAACCACGTCGGCAACAGGTCCCCGTACGGCTGCCACCACCCCGGCTTGTTCGCCTCACTGGCCAGCGTCAACAACGCCGTCCGCTCGGCCTCCTCAACCACCCCGTACAGCGTCAACAGATCCGCGACATCCCGCTCCTTGAACCCAACCCGACCCAACTCGATCCGGCTGATCTTGGACTCCGTGAGGGGCCACAGATCTTCCGGACAGAGAACCCACTAAGGTTCTTTCCTGGAAGAGAGGTTGTTCATGTCACGTAAGCGCCGGTCATTCACTCCGGAGTACAAGGAACAGGTCGCTCGGATGGTGGTCGAAGAATCCCGGGCGATCCCGTCGACCGCCCGGGAAATCGGAGTGAACGAGCAGACGCTGCGGAACTGGGTCAACGACTATCGTAGGAACCACGCCGGCGACGAGCCGCCGTTGACAATCTCGGAACGCGCACGACTGCGCGAACTGGAGAAGGAAGTCCGTGAACTGCGGCTGGAGAAGGAGTTCCTGGGAAAAGCCGCAGCATTCTTCGCCAGCGAGTATCGGTAAACGCTAAGTACGAGCTTATCGACGCGGAGAAACACACCATCGACACGAACGGAGAACGTAAGTTCACGGTCACGAAAATGTGTTCATGGCTGGGCGTTTCGACGTCTGGGTTCTACGAATGGCGCAGCCAGCCCACCTCGGCCACCGCGCGGCGACGCGAGCAGCTGAAGGAATTCATTGTGCAAATCTTTGACGATTCCGACGAGACGTACGGCTACCGGCGTGTCCACGCCGAGCTGGCCCGCCGCGGGGTGCGCTGCTCCGTCGAGCTGGTCCGTGGCCTCATGCGTAAGCTGGGGCTGGTGCCCTGCCAGCCCCGGCCGTGGCGGCACAGCCTGACCGAGAGTGATCCGGCGGCTGATCCGATCCCGGACCTGGTCGCCCGCGACTTCACCGCCGATGCTCCTGGCGTGAAAATGGTCGGTGATATTACTTACATTCCCACCTGGGAGGGCTGGGTGTATCTGGCCACGGTGATCGATTGTCACACGAAGGAGGTGGTCGGGTGGGCGATGGATGACAATTACAAGACGCCGCTGATCAGCACGGCGATCACGATGGCTGCGCGTAACTACACGCTGAAGCCTGGGGCGATATTCCACTCCGACCGGGGCAGCAGTTACACGTCCGGCGAGTTCGCCAGAACACTACGCGGTCTCAACATACGGCAGTCCGTCGGCCGTACCGGAATCTGCTACGACAACGCTATGGCCGAGTCGTTCTTCGCCGCCTTGAAAACCGAGCGAGTTCACCGTGCCGTGTATCCGACCCGGCAACACGCCATGAGGGATGTTGCGCGCTACATCGAGCTACGATACAATTCCCAACGTCTCCATTCGGGACTCGGCTATAAGACCCCACGTGAGGTCCGTAACGAGTACCTGAACCGACAGCTCGCCGCATAAATAAGGTAACTAAGCAGCTGTCCGGAAAACGCGGGGCTCCCCACCGACCCACGGATCAGATAACCAGCCTCCTCCCGACTAACCCCCTTCGCCTCCCGCAACCGACGCAACTGAGCACCCAACAACATCCGACGCACCGTCGGCCCGCCCCCGGACTCACCATCGTTCTCCACCCTGGCCACCCACGGACCTCCGGCCATCAACCAGTCCAACCGTTCCGCCCTGCACACATCTGAGCGCGTCCGGACCCGGCGGCGTAGTGCGTCCACCAGCATCCTGGCCCCCGCGTCAGCCACGGGTCCGGGCAGCGCCCGGAAGCGCTAGGGCTTGCGCGCGAGGCCGACGCGTCCCGCCGGCTCGGTGGTGACATCCTCGGCGCCGGGGTCGGGCCGCCACCGCGGCATAGGAACCACGCCGGGCTCCAGCAGCTCCAGATCGTCAAAGAAGTGGGCGATCTGCTCCTGGGTGCGGTAGTGGTAGTCGAGGCCGCCCTCCTGCGCCGCCCGTTCCACGTCGGCGTGCACCTGGCTGGTCTTGGTGCCGTCACCGATCGCCAGGTAGCTGCCGGACGGCACGGCGTCCAGCAGCCGCTTGAGGATCGAATGCGCCTCGCCGTCGTCGGGGATGTAGCCCAGGATCCCCTGCATGATGATGGCGACCGGCTTGGTGAAGTCCAACGTCCGGGCCGCCTCCTCCAGTATCCGATCGGTGTCGCGCACATCGGCGTCGATGTAGTCGGTGGCGCCCTGGGGAGAGCTGGTCAGCAGGGCGCGTGCGTGGACCAGCACGAGAGGGTCGTTGTCCACGTAGACGATCCGGCACTCCGGCGCGATCGACTGGGCGACCTCGTGGGTGTTGTTCGCGGTGGGCAGGCCGGTGCCGATGTCGAGGAACTGCCGGATGCCCGCCTCAGCGACCAGGTACCGGACCGCCCGGACGAGAAATCCCCGGGCGGTACGGGCAACTTCGACGATATCCGGGTACACCTGACGGATCTCGTCGCCCAGCTTGCGGTCCACGGCGAAGTTGTCCTTGCCGCCCAACCAGTAGTTCCACACCCGGGCACTGTGCGGAACGTTGCTGTCGAGCCTGGGCCCTTGCTGCTGGCCGCCGGTGGCGGTCGAACTGTCGGTCACGGGGATCCTTCGTGTCCGGCCGGGGACTGCGCCTCGACCATGGGGGAAGCAGCGACGATGTGCTTAGCAGCATAGTGAGTCTACGAACCCGTAGCCCCAGGCGGAACCGTCCGCCGAGGTCCCCAGACCTCCACCGAATCGCCGGGTCGTCAGCCCTCGACCCCGCGGGCCGGCCGCCCGCCATCCACGGGCGGACGGCGACGCCGGCAGGCTGCCGTTCGCCCGGCTGGACATCGCAACTGGCCACGACTGGGGATGCAGCAATGCCGCCGGTACGGCGGACCGGTCGCTGACCCGCCCGCTCATTGATCGCGGCACCAGGCGAGCTGTCGGCGGTGACGGTGAAGATGGCCAGGGCACTGCCTCCCTGCCGGCGTAGCCCGGCCCCGGGAGTGGGGCGCACCCGATAGCGTGGAGTGGTGCAGGCCGTCGAGCTCGCCGACTACCGCGAAGCGGTGGCTCGCATGTACCTGTCCGGGTTGGGGCTGGAGGAGTTCCGCGCCCGGCGTGACGAGCTCTTCGCCAGCCACCCACAGTCGCCCATCCCGCCCGAGGAACGGCCGACGTTTTCGGGGCTGCGGTACTTCCCGCCGGCCGACGACGCGATCGTGGAGGTGTCGCTGCGCGAGCAGCCCGGCCGCATGGAGATCGACACCGATGGCCCCGACGGGGTAATGCGCTACGAGCGGGTCGGCATGCTGATCACCCCGTGGGGTCCGTTATCGCTGTGGTGGATCGCCGCGTACGGTGGCGGCCTGTTTCTCCCGCTACGCGACGGCACCAGCGGACGCGAGACCTACGGCGGGGGCCGGTACCTTACCGACACGGTGAAGGGCACATACGGCCGGGGACTCCAGCTGCTGGGCAGCGACCGGGCCCGGCTCGACTTCAACTACGCATACAACCCGTCGTGCGCGTACGACAGTGCATGGGCATGTCCGCTCGCACCGCGCGAGAACTGGTTGGCCGATCCGCTGCGGGCCGGGGAGCTCAGCTACCACTAGACTTGATGACCTGCGGCGGGTCGTGATCCTCGTGGCCGGACGGGATCTGGACCGTTGACTGCCAAGCAGCCCGATCGCCCCGGGCGGCACCCGGCTGGTCATCGCCAGCGGGGAAGCGGTGTGGATCGGCCGCCCGGCCTTCCACGGCGTGGCTATGGGCCCTGCGGAGGAGCTGGCGGGTTCAGGACAGGAACGCGAGCAGGGCGGCGTTGACCACGTCTGGGCGTTCGAGGGGAAGTAAATGGGCCGCGTCGGGCACGTCGGGCAACCGGCGAGCACCCGGTATATGCGCGGCGATGACGGCGGCTAGGTGCCTGATCTCTGGCACGTCGGCGGCTCCCACGGCGACCAGGGTAGGTACTCGGATCTCGCCGAGCCGGGCGATCGCCGGAGGATTCAACTCGCGGACCGGCACGAGGTCAAGGGCCGCCTCCGCGGCCAGCGCCCGCCGATCCATCTCGGACGCGAACGCGAGCAACTGCGGGTCGAGTTCGTTTGGCTCCCGGTCCGGTCCGACCACCCACAGGTCGATCTCCGCCGCCGTGACAGCGTCCAGGTCGTCGTCGGCGATGTCGCCGAACAGCGACTGGTGCAGCTCCTTGAACTCCTCCGACCACGGATGACCGGACACCGCCGCGCCGAACAGGGCGAGCGCGCTGACCCGATCCGGGTGGGCAAGAGCGGTGTCGATGGCCACTTTTCCGCCGAACGAGCATCCGATCAGCGAGGCCTGCTCGATGTGCAACTCGTCGAGCAGCCCGGCAACCGCGTCGTGGTTGGCATAGGCGCCGGTGGGCACCGCGGACTCGCCGTACCCGGGAAGATCCACAGATAGCACTCGGCGGCGTCCGCGAGCGCCACGGCCTGGTGCCGCCACATCCGGCGATCGGCGATGCCGGCATGCAGCAGTACAACGGCGGCACCCTCACCGACGTCGTCGTACGCCAGCGCGGAGCCCTCCACCACGACGTGCGCCATGCACGCACGCTACTGCCCGACGCAGCGGCACCGGAACCCGATTGCGGCGCCTCGGTTGACTGGACCCGGTCTCGACCAAGCCACCCGCGGAGAGCGCCGACCGGCTCAACGGCGTCGTGGTCGCCCCCACCGGCGACGGCGGCGGTGGGCAGGCCACCGGGTCGATCGCGCGCGGGGACTCGATGGAGTTCAACCTCGTGGACTACGGCACCGGTACCGGCGGGTTCACGCACGGGTCGCGTCGCATGCGGCGAACGGGCAGACCGGGACCGTGGAGTTCCGCCTGGACAGCGCGACCGCGCCACCGTTCGCCACGACACCCGTGTCGGACACCGGTGGCTGGGACCGGTACGTGACGGTCGACGCGGCGGCGGCGACCACGCCAGTGGGCGTGCACAAGCTCTACGTGACATTCGCCAGCGCACAGCCATGGGAGTTCGTCAATGTGAAGTGGCTGGCGTTCGACCCGCCGCCCCGACGGCTGGTGGGCCGGTGGGCGTTCGACGAGGCCGACGGACCGGCCGCGCTGGACTCGTCCGGCCATGACCGGACCGCCGTCCTCCAGCCCCGAGCGACCAGAGCCGCCGGCCGGCTCGGGTACGGCAGCGCGTTGTAGCTCGACGGCCGGGCCGGCACTGGCGGCCATCGTGTGGAACGCGGCCGGCCCGCTGACCATCGGCCGCTCGAAGTTCGACGGCCGGCCCGGGGATTTCTGGCCGGGCGCCGTCGACGACGTGCGGGTCTTTGACCGGGCGCTGAGCGCCAAGGAGGTCGCCGCGCTGGCCAACCGCCGCCAGGGTCGGTGGACCCTGGACGAGGGCGCCGGTACCGCGGCCGCGGTTCTTCACGGCGCTGGCCGACGCCCCGCCCGTCGTGGGCGAGTGGGCGCAGCTCACCGGCGTCTACGACGCCGACGCCAGCCGGATCCAGCTCTGGGTCAACGGGGTACCGACGGGCAGCGCCGCGGTACCCGGGCATTGGACCGCCATCGGCCCGCTCACCATCGGGCGAGCCCGGTACCACGGCAACCCGACGGACTTCTGGCCCGGCGATATCGACGAGGTACGTGCATACAGCGGCGTTCTGAACGGTCCGGAGATCCAGGCGCTGAGCGCGAATCCGCCGGGCTGACGCCGGACGGTCGGACTCCCGCGACGGTCACCCGGCGGCGGTGTCGGCGAACTCCTGCTGTCGTTTGCCCGGGCGCGTCCGAGGCGTGGTACGCGGGTGGCGGGGTACAGGCAGGGATGACCAGTACCGCGCCGTGGGCGGGTACCAGCGATGAGCCGTCGCGCAGCCGCGTCGATCTGACCGAGTCCCATCAGCGGCGGGGGTGGCGGTACTACCTGCGGGCGATCGGGCCCGGTCTGGTCACCGGCGCCAGCGACGACGATCCCTCCGGTATCGCCACCTACGCGCAGGCCGGGGCGGGGCAGGGCTTCGGGCTGCTGTGGACCAGTCTGGTCACCTTCCCATTGATGGCCGCGGTGCAGGAAATCTGCGACCGGACCGCGCTGGCCACCGGCAGCAGCCTGGGCGAGCTGGCGGCCGCCCGGTGGCGCGGTCGGCCGGCCCGGGTCGGCATCGGCGTCCTGATCCTCATTTTGATCGGGACGAATGTGTTGAACATCGCCGCCGACCTGGTCGCGATCGGTTCCGGCATGACCCTGCTGCACGCTGGTCCCACCTGGCTGTGGGCGCTGCTGGCAGGTACCGCGGTGACCGTCCTGGTGATGGTGGGCTCGTTCGACCGGGTCGCCAAGATCTTCAAGGTGCTCTGCTTGGCGCTGCTGGTCTATTTCGTGGTGGCGGTGCTGTCGCACCCGCCTATCGGGCAACTCCTGCGTGGCCTGCTGATCCCCGCCGTGCACCTCGACAAGAGCTTCCTCACCCTGCTCATCGCGGTAATGGGCACCACGATCAGCCCGTACCTGTTCTTCTGGCAGTCCGCCCACCGCATCGAGGACCTGCGCGACGAAGACCTCGGCGGCGACTCGGCGGTGAGCCTTGATGGGCGACACCCGGAGCACGCTCGGCACAAGCAACACGTCTCCCGACTCGACGTCATCAGCGGCATGCTGTTTTCCAACCTGGTCATGTTCGCGATCATCACCGTGACCGCGACCACCCTGCACGCCAACGGCAAGACCGACCTCAACAGCGCCGCCGATGCCGCCACAGCACTGCAGCCGGTAGTCGGCGACTGGGCAGCCGTCCTGTTCGCCCTCGGGTTCGTCGGTTCGGGCATGCTGGCCATCCCCGTGCTGGCCGGCTCCGGTGCCGCCGGAATGGCCGGACTGCTCGGCAAACGCTTCGGCTACTCCCGCTCGCCGCGCCAGGCACCGGTCTTCTACGGTCTGGTCGCCGCCGGCACCCTCGGCGGCACCCTGGTCACCCTGACCTCGATCGACCCGGTGCAACTGCTGGTCATCAGCGCCGTCATCAACGGTCTCGCCGCCACCCCGTTCCTGGTGCTGGTCCTCATCATCGCCCGCGACCAGTCCATCATGGGCGACCACAGCAACGGACGGCTCGCCACCATCCTCGGCTGGCTCACCGCGGCCCTGATGGCCGCCGCCGCCGCGACCACCATCTACTTCATCCTCGGGCAAGTCTCATAGTGGAAGGCGCGTCCCCGATGCGGGACCGAGCCAGGTACGGGTCTGCCACGGGTGAGAAAGCGGTTCGTCACGCTCCGACGAAATGTCCGGACGCGCCGGCCGCCCCTACACGAAGCGCAGCAGGACGTTGAGCTTGTCGACGAGGGCCCGCGGAGATGCGCCGCTGCTCTGCAGGATCGCGATCTCGCATCAGCGACTGCGCGGTCTGATAGGTCGCCGTTATCGTCACGGCGCCGGAGAAGACCACGTCGCTGGTCAGCGAAACCGGTTCGCCGTTCAACGTCACCGCTACCTGGTTCGGAGGCACTACCACCCGGAGCTCGAAGGTCAGTATCCCGGCCGGGCAGTCCGCCTGGATGTTGCTCAGGGTGGCCACGACTGGGACGTCGGAAAAGGTCGCCGTGATGCGCCGACGGTGCTGGTACCGGTGAGCGTGCCGCTCACCACGCCGGCGGCGACGATGTGGTCGCCCTGAACCTTGAACTGGCGGACCTGGAACGGACACCGTGCCGCCGCAGTGGCCGGAACCGTTCGGGATGGCGATGATCGAAGCGATGGCCTGCGGCCCCGGTGGGCGGGCTGGACTGCGGATCGGTCCCGGAAGTCGTCGTCGACGGCACCACCGGCGTCATCTGCGCCACGGTCGACGAGCTGCCCGCCGCGATCACGAAAGCCGAACGGCTGCGGCCGCGGCCTGCCGGGCCCACGTCGCCCACCACTTCGACCTCACGGTCATGGCCGAGGGGTACGAGAAGGTGTACCGGGCGGCTGGCTGCCGACCGGGCTCCGTCAGGCAATAACCGGAACTGGTCCAGGGCGGCCGGGAGGCAGGTCTGAGATAGATCGGGAACGGAGATGGGTGGCGCCTCCCGGCGGAGGAGACGCCACCGATCAGTGAGCGGTTACGCCGGGTACGTTCGCTGGTAGTAGCCACCGAGCCGGTCCCGGTACTCGGAACCGGAGTAGGTGTCCTTGTCGAACTCGGGCGCGTCCTTGATCTGGTCCTTTGTGCGGTCCACGTACACCTTCCGGTCGCCGGTGTCGACCCGGGTGATCGTGCCGGCCGGCAGCATCACCTTCTTGCCGAAGATCCACGGGCCGGTGTCCACGACGACGTAGCTGCCGCCGACGTTGTACGTTGCCTCGTCGATCTTTCCGATGCCGCCATCCGTGGCCTCGACGTCGAAGCCGACGAGGTCCGTACCACCCGGTGACGTCATGCCGGACGACTCACGGTAGGTCCACGGGTCCCACTTGCTAGACCCGTACGAGGTGGTCATCACGCCTCCTCTCGGTCGGTTTCCGCTCGCCGTGCGTCGTACCCGGGTTTCCCGGGAGCAACCACAGAAACGTGTGTCAACGCCGGGCGGCCACGGGCATCCGGCCGCCGGCCAGCCCAGCTCCACCGGACTTTCGCGGGTGAGCCCGCATATCGGCAATTGCCCGGTCAGGTCGGGTTGATGTAGCCCAGCATGATTCCCATCACGTCGTCGGCGGGGTGGGTGCTGTTGTACATGCTGTGCAGCCGCACGGTCTGGCCCTGCCCGACCACGGCGAGCGGGTCGCCGGTGCAGGCCGACATCGCGAGCACCCGGTGCACGTCCATCGGGTCCAATGTCGCATTCGACCGGCAGATCGATGTGCCGCCCGTGCTTTCGTTGGTGGCTTCGACGGCGACGCCGTGCCCGTGCAGGTGCCCGATCATGGCGACCACCTTGCCGGGTACGTTGACGGTCCAGTTCCAGTGCGTGTCGGAGTATCCGGCCGGGATCGAGTACTCAGAGTCTCCGCACTGGTCGATGTCCAGCCATACCGGCTTCAGTCCCTTCAGCGACTCCCAGGAGGGGCGGTAGGTGTATGTGATCTGCACGTACACCGTCTTCTGCTCCGTCGCATGGTTCATCAGGTCCACCAGCATGTTCCACGAGTCGTACCAGCGGACGCGGTATCCGTATCCGGCCGGGAACCCGATCGCGGTACGTTCGTCGCCGGAGGCGAAGAACCGTTCACCGGCCAGGCCCAGCAGGCTGGAGCCACAGGTGGCGTCCTGCCGGAACTGGCTGGTGAGCACCGTGTGGTGAAGCATCGGGCCGGTCTCCACCGTGGCTCTGGTGCCGTCCGGGTAGACGAGGTCCGGCGTGAACCCGGTGATGTAGCAGTCCACGCAGGCTCGCTGGACCGCGAACATCAGCTTGTTGTGGATCATCGCTGGATGATCCATGTCGGTGGCGGCGGGGATCGTGAATGGCCCGTAGCGCACCACCTTGGTGGAAGTGGCGCCGTATGCCGGTTGGGCGGCGGTGAACCCGACCAGCAAGATTGCTACGACTAACCCGGCTAGGGCGGCACATCGCTTCACGGGCTTCTCCTTCCGTTGTGGCAGGTCCGTCAGGTGTGCGGCGACCCGTCGCCGACCGCGGCCGGCGACCGCGAGCGAGTCACGTCTTCGGCGGAGGTCTTCGCACGCGGATTCGAGGTCGACCGGGTCGGCAGGTCCGGTGCGCAGGACCAATCGGCGGATCGGCGGTGCGCATGGCGACCCTGGCCACGAGGTATTGAATCCGCTCACGCCGCATCACCCGGGCAGTCCTGCATGCCTGGTAGCCGTCAGACGTACCCAGCTATGTGTCGCCTCTAACACCGCCCGCTGCGCGGCCTCGGCCTGACCGGTGGCTACCCGGATCTGGAGACGGCGCCGGGCGGTACCGGCGGACGCGTCGGCGGCAATGACCCGTAGGACGCCGCCAGGGCGGGTAGGTGACTGTCTAGAAAGCTGGTGAACGGGCTGAATAGTCAGGACCCAGACAAAACCACGTCCGTCATGGCCGGGGCCGTCGCGGCTGCTGCGGCCGGCACCGACCAGCGGACGAGTTTCGCCGATGCAAGCGCTGGGAATCCCGAAAGGGCCTTTACCGTAAAGGGGGTTCCCATGTCCGTGCGACGTCTTCGCCTCTGGCTCCTCGGCCTCGCCCCGCTGATCATTCTTGCGCTCCTGCCGACGGCGGCGGCGAACGCGTCCAGCCCTTACCCCCGGGTGATGGCGGCCACCGGCGACTCGATCACCCGCGCGTTCGACGTGACCTGGTCCTACCTGCTGCGCGACGGGGTGGAGTACTCCTGGTCCACCGGCACGAACAGCGCGGTGTCCAGCCACTACCAGCGGCTGCTCGCCGTCGATCCGAAGCTGGCCGGGCACGCCTACAACGACGCCCGCAGCGGTGCCCGGATGAGCGACCTTGGTGGACAGCTCGGCGCCGCCGCGAGCCAGCGCGCCGACTACGCGACCATCCTGATGGGCGCCAACGACGTCTGCACCTCAAGCGTGACGACCATGACGCCGACCGCGACGTTCGAGACCCAGTTCAAGACCGCCCTGGCCGATTTCCTCGCCAGTCGCCCGGGCGCCCGCGTGTTCGTCTCGTCCATCCCGAACATCTACCAACTGTGGAACGTCCTGCACACCAACCTGCTGGCGACCTCGACGTGGAAGTACTTCAAGATCTGCCAGAGCATGCTCGCCGCCACCAACACCGAGGACCAGCGGCAGCAGGTCGCCGCACAGGAGCGGGCCGACAACGACGCGCTCGCCCGGGTGTGCCAGGCCTTCGTGCAATGCCGCTGGGATAACTACGCCGTGTACAACACGCCCTTCTCGAGCGCGGACGTCAGCACCGTCGACTACTTCCACCCCAGCGTCACCGGGCAGAAGACCCTCGCCGCCGTCACGTGGGCGGCCGGCTACTTCGCGACGACCGGGTGATTCGCCGAACACCATCCTCGCCCTGACCGGCAGGGCGAGGACCGACCGCCGGCGGGAGGCGGCACCCAGGACGCCTCGTCCGGCAGGCGCCCTTCCAGGGCAAGCTACGCAGCCGCCCATGCCGCGGGCACGTCCTTCACGGTTCGGCGTCTGGCGCCCTTCGTCGCCAAGCAACTGAAGGCGACCGGCCTCGACGACCGCCTTACGGGCGCCGCGACCTGACGTCGAGGTATCCGACCTGGGTACCGCACCAAAGCCTGGCCGCGGTCCGGCGAGCTGCTCGATTACATCGGCATGCCCGCGAGGCGCTTGGTCAGCACGCGGGAAAGCTCGGCCGACACGCACGACGCAGCGAATCCACGCAGAACGCGAAGCCGCATCGCCAGGTTCAGCGGTGAGGCACACCAGCTCGTCGCGTTTAGCGGGCAACTGGCGGGTATCGATGTTGACAACTGCCCAACCAGCTCCCAAAGGAGGATACGGATGAGAGGCACTGCTCGCCGGATCGGTCTGCTGTCGCTGGCCAACGCGCTCGCGCTGGCCACCACGTTCGCACCGGCGTCCGCCGCCATAGCGGCAACGGTGCCGGTAACGTTCGACTGCCAGGCCCAACCGCCTATTGGTTCACCGCAGCAGTTCACGCTATCCACCTCGATCGTTGCCGATGCACCGGCGACCGTCAGCGTTGGCGGGACCTTCGGCGCCACGCTAGCCACCGACCCGATCACGGTACCGAGCAACGCCGGCGGCTACCCGGTCAACAACCTGCACGACCTGGTACTCAAGGTTCCGGTGCCGCAAGGCTCGACCTTCCAGTCCGCCACGCTGACCGGCGGCTCCAACCTGGGCGGCACGCCCACCGTCTCGGAAAGCAACAACATCGTCGCGGTGACGATCCCCGGCCCCATCGCCGGTGGATCCACATTCCAACCGCCAGCGCTGGGGCTCACCCTGACCGCGTCGGGCGATCCTGGCACCACGATCGACACTCATCTTGCCGGTACTGGCTACGCCGACCCCGGCCTGACCTTCACCGCCAACGTGCAGGTCACCTTCTTCTCGGTCGACGTGCCCACGTCCTGCTACCCCAACCCGTCACCGACGCTGACCAGCACGACCATCGAGAGCGCGCCGTCCCCCTGACCCACGCGGACGCCCGAACCGGGAACGAGAAGGCCCCGTCCACCATGGGCTGGGGCCTTCTTACCAGCAGTTCGTCACAGGCAACCTCGCCGAACGACGAGCTTTGTTGGCTCTCGGATTGGCCGAAGCCGAGACTCCATCAGTTCACCGGCCAGCTGGTTCGCTCTCCAGGGCGCAGATGTCGCGGTCCCAGATCTCGAAGCCGGGTTCGCCGTGCAGCTGGACGCGCGTTGTACTGCTGGTCATCACCGTCTCCAGGCGGGCGAGTTGCTCCGCGGTGGGTGGTCCCTGCGGCGTAACGCCTCGGCGGCCCCGGGTGGTACGACCACCTGCATGCCGTGGTTGCCGTCCTCATCGAAGGAGATGTCAACGCGTTCGAGCGCGTCGATGATACGGTCCTGGCACATCGGACCGGTGATCGTGTTACCGGTGGCATCGCAGACATCGCTTAGGTGGGCGAAGAAGCCGGCCAGGATCTGCTGCACCTGCGTGGCCGCTACCGCGTCCATGCCCCGCGAGCACGCTCGCGCGGCCACCTGCGATCGCCTCGGGGATGTCGAACGAAACCTGGCGGAAACCCGGATCGGTTCCGCCCGTACCGTGCGCCCCTCGCCAAGGTCGACCGTCGTGGGTGCGGGAACACTGGCCCGGACGTGCGACAGCGAGGCGTACGCCGGGCTCATCGCCCGCATCAGAGCCTGCACGCCATCGAAGAAGAATGCGAAGCCAGCCGCCCCGGTACTCGGGCAGCGCCAATGGCATTGCCAGAATCACCCGCGGCGTGCACTCATTTCCGTGGCGGGCTACCTGCCCGACGTCACGGCCTTGAGCTCCTCGAGCGAGTCGCGGATCAGGCGCGGCAGCGTGGGCCGGCCGGATCCGTTGACCCAGCGGTCGAACGCAACCTTGAAGACCGCGATCCCCGCCTCCGCGGTCAGGCTCGCGGCCGGCTCCCGGACGCCGCGCCGACGCAACGCCTCGGCGAGCGCCGAGGCGAGGGAAGCGAGCTTGAGCAGTTCGCGCTCCTGCAGCTCAGGATTGGCGGCGATCACACTCTGGCGCTGCCGGGAGTACTCGCGGCGCTGCTGGAGTAGCGCACCGGCGGCTTCGAGGGCGCCGGCGATCGCGTCGATCGGGGCGACGGAGTCGGGACTGCTGGCAACGCTGGTCACAAGGAGCTCCTCCAGCGCGCCCGCGCCGGAGAACAGGACCTCGCGCTTGTCCGCGAAGTACCGGAAGAACGTCCGTTCGGTCAGGCCGGCTTCCTTGGCGATCCCGGCCACCGTGGTCTGTTCGAACCCGCGCTCGACGTAGAGCTTCAGCGCCGCCTGCTCTAGCCGGCTGCGCGCGTTGGGCTCCCATCGACTCATGCCCCAATGGTACGTGATGGCAGCGGCTGACATCAGGTGGTACGCTGATGACAGCGACTGACATCAAGCGCAGTCGGTCATATGGAGGGTTTCCATGCGTGTGTTCGTCACCGGCGCATCCGGCTGGATCGGCTCCGCGGTCGTACCCGAGCTCATCGGCGCGGGCCATCAGGTCGTCGGGCTCGCCCGCTCGGACGCCTCGGCCGCCGCCCTCGCCGCGGCCGGGGCCGAGGTGCTGCACGGCACCATCGACGATGTCGACACCCTGCGGAACGCGGCGGCCGCCTCGGACGGCGTGATCCATCTCGCGTTCAAGCACGACGTCGCGTTCTCCGGCGGCTTCCAAGACGCGGCCGACGCCGACCGCCGCGCGGTCGAGACGTTCGGCGAGGCGCTCGCCGACTCCGACCGCCCGTTCGTCATAGCCTCCGGAACGGCCGGGCTCGTACCGGGACGGGTGGCCACTGAACAGGACGGGCACGGTATCGCGGGCACGGAGCATCTGGCCGCCGGACCCCGGATCCGGCGGGCCACCGCGGAGCTGACGCTGTCCCTGGCCTCCCGCGGGGTACGCTCGTCCATTCTGCGGCTGCCGCCGACCGTGCACGGCGACGGCGACCACGGCTTCATGGCGACCCTGGTCGGCATCGCCCGCCGCACGGGTGCCTCGGGCTACCTCGGCGACGGGTCCAACCGCTGGCCCGCCGTCCACCGCCTCGACGCCGCGCACCTGTTCCGCCTGGCCCTGGAGAACACCCCCGCGGGATCGACGCTGCACGCCGTCGCGGACGAGGGCGTACCCATCCGCGCGGTCGCCGAGGTGATCGGCCGGCACCTCGAGCTCCCCGTGGTCGCGATCGCACCCGAGGACGCGGCCGAGCACTTCACCTGGCTGGCCGGCTTCATCGCGCTCGACACCCCAGCCTCCAGCGCCCTGACCCGCGATCTGCTGGGATGGCAGCCCACCCAGCCCGGGCTCATCGACGACCTGGACAAGGGCCACTACTTCCACCACTCATCCGCATGACCAGTCCCGCTTGCCGGGCGACGAACAACCACGTCTGTGTCGGGGCGCGACCGGCCGAACCAGGCTCCGTCGGCCCCCGACTCCACCCGCAAGCGTCCCGGTCGTGCGCGGGCGCAATGTGGTTGGCGGCGCCGGCGGTCAGCACCAGGTCGTGTTCGCCGAGCAGCAGGCGTACGCGGCCCGATAGGACGTACAGCCAACTCGTAGCCTTCGTGGGTCTGCTGCTGCAACTGGCCGGCGGGCGTGTTCGGCGGCAGGATCTGTTTGAACGCTTGCGGGCCGTCGCCCGTCCGGCGGGTCAGCGGGAGGAACGTGGCGCCGTTGCGGACGATCGGGCGTGGGTGGATGCGCGGGTCACCGGTGGCGGGGGCGTCGACCAGCTCATCGAGGGACACCTGGTAGGCCCTGGCAAGGGGCACGAGCAGTTCCAGGATCGTTAGCGGCCGCCGGACTCCAGGCGGGACAGGGTGCTGACCGAGATGCCGGTGATCTCGGCGAGTTGGGTCAGTGTCGCGCCGCGTCGCTGGCGCTGGGCGCGCAGGCGCGGGCCCCACGGACGCCAAGGCGGCCGCCTCGTCGTTTGCCATACCGGCAACGTTACTTGCCGGTATGGCGGATGCGTCGCACAGTGGGCGCTGACGACCAGCGGAGGGAAGCGCATGGTGGACGAGGCGTACGACGTGGTGGTGGTCGGCGGCGGTGCGGCCGGGCTGTCCGGGGCCTTGGCGCTGGCGCGTGCGCGGCGGTCGGTGCTGGTGGTGGACGCCGGGCAGCCGCGCAACGCGCCGGCCGGGCACGTGCACAACTACCTGGCCCGGGAAGGCGCGCCACCGGCCGAACTGGTGGCGGCGGGGCGTGACGAGGTGACCCGGTACGGCGGCCACGTCGTCGCCGGCCGGGTCGAGACCGCGACGAGGGAGGGCGACGGCTTCCTCGTGAGGTTGGAACGCGGGGAAGGCGTGCGGGCCCGGCGGCTGCTGGTGACGACCGGGCTCGTCGACGAGCTGCCCGACGTGCCCGGGGTGGCCGAGCGGTGGGGGCGTGACGTGCTGCACTGCCCGTACTGCCACGGCTGGGAGGTCCGCGACCGGCGCATCGGGGTCCTGGCTACCGGGCCGACGGCCCTGCACCAGGCGCAGCTGTGGCGGCAGTGGAGCCCGCACGTGCTGCTCCTGCTGCACACCGCTGCGGCGCCGGACACCGAGGACGCCGAGCAACTCGCGGCCCGCGGGATCAGCGTCGTGGACGGCCCGGTCGCGGGGCTCGTGGTTGCCGGCGACACGCTGAGCGGGGTACGGCTGGCCTCGGGCGAGGTCGTCGCGCTCGACGCGGTCGTCGTCGCGCCGCGGTTCACCGCACGCGCGGGCGTGTTGGAGTCACTCGGACTCAAGCCGGTCGACGTGGAGATGGGCGGTCACGTCGTCGGCAGCCAGGTCCCGGCCGACGCAACCGGAGCCACCGCCGTACCCGGCGTGTGGGTGGCGGGCAACGTGGCCGACATACGAGCCCAAGTGATCGTGGCCGCCGCGGCGGGGTTGACCGCCGGCGCGGCGATCAACGCCGACCTGGTCGCCGAGGACAGCCGTACCGCCGTAGGCGCCTACCGGCACCGGGTGCGCACGATGTTCGAACAGGACGCCTGGGAGGAGCGCTACCGCACCAAGCCGGCGGTCTGGAGCGGACGCCCGAACCCGCAGTTGGTCGCCGAGGCAACCGGCCTGACGCCCGGCCGGGCCCTCGACGTCGGCTGCGGCGAGGGCGCCGATGCTGTCTGGCTTGCCGAGCGGGGTTGGCGGGTCACGGCGGTCGACATCGCCCCCACCGCGCTGCGGCGGGCCGCCGCGCACGCCGCGACCGCCGGTGCCCAGATCGCCGCCCGAATCGAGTGGACGCACGCGGATCTGCGCCACGAGGCGCCCGCCGAGGGCGCCTACGACCTGGTGTCATCGCAGTTCATGCACTTGCCAGGCGACGCGCGCCGGGACCTGTTCGCGCAATTGGCCGCCGCGGTCGCCCCGGGCGGCACCCTGCTCATCGTCGGCCACCACCCATCCGACCTGCAGACCACGGCCCACCGCATGCACTTCCCGGACATGATGTTCACCGGCGAACAGGTCGCATCCTCGCTCGACCCCACCGCGTGGCAGGTGCTGGCCGCCGAGGCCCGACCGCGCGTCGCCGTCGATCCCGAGGGACGCGACGTCACCATCCACGACGCCGTCCTAGTTGCGCGCCGCCGCGCGTGAGCGAACGCCCACCGTCGTTGAACGTACACACCGGTCTAGACCTCCGTCTGCGGGCCGCCATCCGCGAAGTCGCGCGTCTGTAGACCCGGTCAGCGGCCGCCGTGCGCCTCGCGGCTATGAGAGTGCCGGGTGGTCGCCGACGGCAGAATGCTGTGCGTACCTCTGCCTGGAGTTCGTGTAGAACAGTCGGCGACGGTCGCCGGCGGTGCCCAGGGGGCGGCAGATGGACCACTACGCTGGAGGATCACGCGAGGTGCTGCTGGTGCGCGGCGCCGAGCGGCAGCTTTGCACGCTCACCTGGGCTCACCGACGGGACGGTAACGACGTCCGAGCCGGAGGCTGTACCAAGCCTGGCTCGGGTCAAGGTCTCCCGGCTCCCGGTGCGGGCGCCGGGAACGCGACGACCCGCCCGCTGGGTTGCGACGGCTCGGGTCCGCCCCAGGTCTGGCCGACGACGTACAAGTGCGGGTCCGCCCCACGGCTGAGCGCGCAGGCGAAGGCGCCGCGATCGAGGCCGACCGTAGCCAGCACGTCACCACCCTCGCGTACGCGAACACAGTGCTGGTTGCCGACGTCGGCGTACCAGACGGCACCCTCGACGTCCATGCAGATTCCGTCGGGGTGGTCGCCGGGCGTCTCTGCCCACACCCGCCGGTTGCTGAGACCACCGTCGCTGCTGATGTCGTAGGCGGTGAGCCGGTTCGCGTACGACTCGGCGACGACCAGGGTCGCACCGTCCGGGCTGATCGCCATGCCGTTGGGGAACGCGAGGTCGTCGGCTACCTGGTCCACGTTGCCCTCCGGGGTGACTCGTACGACCAGTCCCGGCGCGAACTCACCGCCGGGAAAGTCGAAACCGATGCTGTTGACATAGGCGTTGCCCCGGTCGTCGACGACGATGTCGTTCCACGGCTTCTCCGACACCCCGGCAAGGTCGGCATGCTGGACTAGCGACGCATCCGGCTCACGGCGCAGCAGCCGTCGCCGCGCCGAGTCCACGACGAGCAGTCGCCCATCAGGCAGGAAATCGATGCACATCGGGAACGACCCGACGGTTGCCACCACCTCGTGACTGCCGTCGGCGTCAAGTGCGATTACCTGGTTCGCGCCCCAGTCAGAGAACCAGAGTTGCCCGTCGTGCCAGCGCGGTGACTCGCCGAACACGACGCCTTCCATCAGAACCACAGCTTCGCTCACCGCGTCCTCCCTCTGTCATGTACACGAATAGACCGCACTCGGCGCCGGAACTCATCGCGGATTGTCGGCCAACCGTCTAGGAGACCTCTCTCGCACTGGAAGCTGTAGCGACACCAACACTAGCCTCGCGCCTTCGTTAAGGGTGGCTGCGGGCGGCGGGTCGGGAACGTGAAAGTGCCCTCTGGGCTGGGAAGATAGGACTTGCTGAGGGTCCTTTTCCATCTCGCCACGGAGGGCACTTTCCAGATGCAGGTTACC
>WNGA01002440.1_pt1 | contig 28374 bp, 25 predicted proteins | sample 5400061 | NCBI WGS metagenome assembly WNGA01 (sample SAMN13153366, study PRJNA577476) | soil metagenome | isolation source: 100 cm soil or saprolite under grassland replicate 2 | place: USA:California | collected 2016-06-15
AGCTCACGAGATCCATGGGATCCGGCAGCGCCCAATGCAGGCGTCGTACCCGACCCGGAACGACTGGGCAAACCTCCTCGGCACATAGCGTCACGATCGTGTCCACCGCGTCGAGCGGGACACTCGCCAAACCCTTGGCACGATGCGTCGAGATGTCGATGCGTTGCTCGGCGAGTGCTTGTATGGCGAGCGGATTGACGCTCCCCGGCTCCGAACCCGCGCTCAGGAACTCGTAGCCCGGCGGCGCCATCGCCCGTGCCAATCCTTCCGCCATCTGACTGCGCGCGGAGTTTTTCACGCATAAGAACAAGACCATGGGCACGGCCGTCAGGCCGTCCGGCCGTCCGACCGCTCTTCGGCGTGATGCTTGATCGATTTGCCCTCCACCAGGAAGACGACGTCCTCGGCGATGTTCGTCGCAAGATCCGCCACACGCTCGAGGTTCCGGCTCACGAGAAACAGCTCCATCGCGGTCCCGATGATGTGCGGGTCTTCCATCATATGCGTGAGCAGGATCCGGAACATCGACGCGTGCAACGCGTCGACGCTGTCGTCGCGGCGGCAAATCGCGCGGCCAGCCTGCGCATCGCCGCGCACGAACGCGTCCAGCGCGTCGGCGAGCATCGTGCGCGCCTGACGCGCCATCTCGAGCAGCTCGGGCTCCGGAACGATCGGCCGGCTGGCGAGCAGGCGCTCCGCGGACTGCGCGATGTTGACCGCGTGATCGCCGACCCGCTCCAGATCGTTGGAGATCTTCATCGCGGCCGTGAGGAATCGGAGATCGCGGGCCATCGGCTGCTGGGTCGCCAGCAGCCGGATCACCGTCTCCTCGACCTCCAGCTCGAGATGATCGATCTCCTTGTCGCCGAGAATGACCTGGCTCGCTTTGTCGCCGTCTCGCTGCAGCACCGCCTCCACCGCCGCGGCGAGCGCCGCCTGCGCCTCGCCCGACATGTTGAGCAGCGCCACTTTGAGCTCTGAGAGCTCGTCGTGAAAATGCCGATGGCTCGTCGCTTGCGCGTTCATCCGAACCTTCCCGTGATATAAGCCTCGGTGCGCTCGTCCGCGGGCCGCGTGAAGACCTGCTGCGTCGCGCTGAACTCCACTAAGTGGCCAACGTAGAAGAAGCCTGTGTAGTCTGAAACCCGTGCTGCCTGCTGCATGTTGTGCGTCACAATAACGATAGTGTAGGTCTTTTTCAGTTCGACCAGCAGCTCCTCGATCCGTTGCGTCGCAATCGGATCGAGCGCCGAGCAAGGCTCGTCCATGAGCAGGACTTCGGGCTCGTTCGCGAGCGCGCGTGCGATGCAGAGCCGCTGCTGCTGGCCGCCGGAGAGCGCCGTCCCTGGCTCTCGCAGCCGATCGGATACCTCGTCCCACAACGCCGCTTGCCGGAGCGCACGCTCCACCCGGTCGGGGAGCTCCCGCGCCGGCGCGAGTGCGTTCAAGCGCGGCCCGTACGCGACGTTGTCGTAGACCGACTTGGGGAACGGGTTGGGCCGCTGGAAGACCATGCCCACGCGGCTGCGCAACCCCACGACGTCGGTCCCGGGCGCGAAGATAGAGCGTCCATCGAGGAGGATGTCGCCATCATGCCGGGCCCCGGGGGTCAAGTCGTGCAGCCGGTTAATCGAGCGCAAGAACGTCGTCTTGCCGCAGCCCGACGGTCCAATCAGCGCGGTGATCGCCTTGGCCGGAACAGCGCAGCTGACCTCATGCAGGGCTTGCGTTGGCCCGTACCAGAAGCTGTAGGCTTGCGATTCGAGTACGGGCGGTTGGGCGGTTGAGCGGTTGGGCGGTTCGATGGCCGTTTTTCCATCCGCCGAACCGCCAAACCGCCGATCCGCCGTCGTGGTGCTCATCCAAACCGCCCGGTGATATACGCCTCAGTCCGCTCCACCTTCGGCTTCGTGAAGAGCTGGTCCGTGCGGCCCACCTCGATGAGACTGCCGAGGTACATGAACGCCGTATGATCCGACACCCGCGCCGCCTGCTGCATGTTGTGCGTTACGATGACGATCGTGTAAAGCCGCTTGAGCGCATGGCACAGCTCCTCGATGCGCTGGGTCCCCGCCGGATCGAGCGAGGCGGTCGGCTCGTCGAGCAGCAGAATCTCCGGCTGCGGGGCGACCGCCCGGGCGATGCAGAGCCGCTGCTGCTGTCCGCCCGATAACGCGAGTGCGCTGGCGTGCAGCCGATCCTTCACCTCTTCCCACAGCGCCGCTTGCTGCAAGGCACGAGAGACGGCGTCGTCCACTTCCGGTCTCGGCCGGCGTCCATTGACCTTCAGTCCCGCGGCGACATTGTCGTAGATCGACATCGTCGGGAAGGGCGTGGGACGCTGAAACACCATCCCGATGCGGCGGCGCAGCTCGATCGGATTTACGTCGGTAGCGTAGATGTTCACATTGTCGAGCAATACCTCGCCCGTCACGCTCGCGCCGGGCGTCAGCTCATGCATGCGGTTCAGGCAGCGGAGCAACGTGCTTTTGCCGCAGCCCGAGGGGCCGATGACCGCCGTGACGGTATGCGCGGGGAACAGGAGCGACACGTCGCGAACGGCGCGATGCTGTCCGAACAGCGCCGTGAGGTGCGCCGTCTCGAGTCGCAGCCGGGTGTTAGCGGACGCTACCATAGCGTTGCCGCGTGACCCAGCGGGCGGCGAGCGAAATGATCAGCACGAGTCCCATTAGCACGACCGCCGACGCCCAGGCGATGCGGTGCCATTCGTCGAATGGCCCGGTCGCGTAGACGTAGATCTGCAGCGACAACGTCTGCATCGGCTGGTTGACGTTGAGCGAGAAGTTCAGGTTGCCGAGCGCCGTGAACAGCAGTGGCGCCGTCTCGCCGGCGATGCGGGCAATGCCGACCAGACATCCCGTCACAATGCCGCCCAGCGCCGTACGCGCCACGATTTTGAGCGACGTGCGCCAGCGTGGGTACCCGAGGGCGAGGGCGGCTTCCCGTAACGAGTGCGGCACCAAGCGCACCATCTCTTCGGTCGTCCGCGCCAGCATCGGAATCATGAGAATCGCGAGCGCGACCCCTCCCGCGAGCGCTGAGAAGTGGCTCGTCGGCTTGACGATGAAGGTCCAGCCCACGATGCCGATGACGATGGAGGGCGTCCCGTTGAGCACGTCGGCGACGAATCGCACCAGAAAGCCCAGCCGCCCCGACCCGTATTCGGCGAGGTACATCCCGGCCCCGACACCGATGGGCACGCCGATCAATGCGGCAAGACCGACGACGATGCCTGTTCCCACGATAGCGTTGGCGACACCGCCACCGGTTTGTCCTGCTGGTACCGGGCTCTTGGTGAAGAACGCCCAATCGATGGACGACGCACCCTTTGCCAGGAGGTTGCCGAGAATCAGCACCAGCGCGAGAACGGCGCTGAACGACAACAGGACGACCAAGGCGGTCATCAGCCGGCTGGTGAGGTGGCGCCGCAGCGCGCGCCCCGTCATAGCGCCTTGCTTCCCACCGCGGCACCACGCGCCACGCGCCAGATCAGGAGCCGGGCGATGGCGTTCACGGCGACGGTCAGCACAAAGAGGATGAATCCCACTTCGAACAACGCCGACAGATACATGCTCGTCGTCGCTTCGCTGAACTCATTCGCGATCGCCGCGGCCATGGTGTAGGCCGGCTGCAGCACCGACAGCCCGATATCGTGGCGGTTCCCGATGACCATCGTGACCGCCATCGTCTCTCCCAGCGCGCGGCCGAGCCCGAGGATGATCGCGCCGATCAAACCGGCGCGGCCGTACGGCAGCACCGCCGAACGGACCGCTTCCCAGCGGGTCGCGCCCATCGCGAGGGCTGCTTCACGCTGCGCCATCGGAACGGCAAGCAATACTTCGCGCGATACCGCGGCGATGTACGGCACGATCATGATGGCGAGGATGATGCCGCCGGCGAGCAGCGAATTGCCGTAGAACACGCCCTGCAGGAACGGAGTCCAGCCGAACAGCGCCTTGAGCGGCGGAACCACGTAGCTCCGCAAGAACGGAATCAGGACGAAGATTCCCCAGAGGCCGTAGACCACACTGGGGATCGCCGCGAGCAGCTCGACGAGGAACGCGACCGGCTGGCGCAGCCAGCGGGGCGCGAACTCCGTCAGGAAGATGGCGACGCTCAGCGCGAGAGGAACCGCGATCACGAGCGCGAGCAGTGACGACGCGAGGGTGCCAAAGATCATGGGCGCCGCGCCGTACACCTCGGCCACGGGGTCCCATGTCGACGTGAATAGGAACGACGGCCCGAACCGTTTGAGCGCCGGCAACGCGTTCACGAACAGGACGCCGATGATGAGGAGAATCAGGAACGGCAGCGCGAGCGCCAAACCCGTGAGAATCCCCCGGTAGACGCGGTCGCTGCGATCGCGGCCCAACAGGGACTGCCAACGGGAATCGACTCTGGGCGTATTCGGAGGGACAGGCTCGATCGGTAGGGTAGTCATCGCCGCGCGAAACCTACCGGCGCCTCGTGGACTGTCCGTCACAACGGTGTAACGGAATTGTCACTACGAAAACTGGCCGCCTCCCGCTGCCGCCGAGAGCGCACCGGGAGGCGGCCTTATGTCCGATGCCAACGATTTACTCTGCCGTTTTCCAGACCGACCGCCCGCCAGCCGTGACGCTCTTCAAGCGGGCTTGGATCCACGGGCGCAGCTGCTGAGGCAGCGGCGCGTAGCCGAGCTCCGGCGCTTTCGCCTGGCCCTCGGTCTCGGCCCACCAGATGAACTGGACCAGCTGGCGTGCCTTCGCTGTGTCACTGTACGTCTTGTGAACCAGCAACCAGGTAAAGCTCGCCGCCGGGTAGGCCTGAGCGCCCGACGAATTCGTGATGGACACCCGGAAGTCGGTATTCGGCCCCATGTCCTTCATGGCGCCGGCGGCGGCGGCGGTCACCGACTCGAGCGAGGCGGTAATCCAGTTACCCGACTGATTCCGCAGCACCGCGAACGGCATCTTGTTGATCACGGCGTATCCGAGCTCGATGTAGCCGATCGCGCCCGGCGTCTGCCGAATGGTTGCCGCGACGCCTTCATTGCCCCGGCCACCGAGACCCACCGGCCAGCTCACCGACGGACCTTTGCCAACTTTCTGCGCCCACTCCGGGCTGACTTTCGAGAGGTAATCGGTCCAGACGAACGACGTGCCCGAGCCGTCGGAGCGGTGCACGACGAGGATGTCCTGGTTCGGCAGCGTGACGCCGGGATTGATGCTCGCCAACCGTGCGTCATTCCACTTCGTGATCTTGCCAAGGAAGACGTCGGCTAAGACGTCAGGCGTGAGACGTACCGGTTGCGAGACATCCGGCAGCGTGTACGCGGCGACAACGGCGCCGAGCACCGTGGGGATATGGAGCACGTTGCCGTTGATGGCCGCGATGGCCGAGTCGGTCATCGGCGCGTCGGTGCCGCCGAAGTCCACCGTGCCGTCGGAGAACTGCCGAATACCGCCGCCCGAGCCAATCGACTGATAGTTCAACTTTACGTCGGCATGCAGCTGATTGTACGTCAGCATCCAGTTCTGATAGATGATGTTCGGGAACGTCGCTCCGGCGCCGTTCAGCTGCGCCCCGGCGACCGCCGGAGCGGCAGCGCCGAGCAGCGTAGCGAGAGCGAAGAATCGTGTGGACCTCATGATGTGTGCTCTCCGTGTATGCGTTAGAACGTGAATTGCGCCTGGAACAGGGCCTGCGAGCGCGTCGCCTCGAGTGCCGGCGTCGGCGTGCCGCCCTGATAGGTGACCATGTCGAGGTCGGCCAAGAGGCGGACGTTGGGCGAGAGCTGGTACGACGCTCCGCCGATGAACCGCGTCTGCCGGTTGTTGGCGGTATTGGTGTTGGGATCCACAAGGTCCACCCGCGCCAGCAGGGCGACCTTCGAGTTCGTGACGCGATAGACACCGAAGAAGCTCGCGACGCTGCCTGAGACTTCTGGCACGGCCGGGGCGGTCACGGAGTCCTTCGTGGCGGCGTACTCGCCTGTCAGCGTGATTTGCCTGGACCGGTAGGAGACCATGCCGAGCAACCGGCTTCGCTTGCCGCCGCTGGTGGGCTTGCCGTACTGCCCGTACGCGGTCACCCGGAGTCCCCCGACGCGACTCGAATCGTCCGTGTCCATTACGCGTACGGACAGGCGGCCCATCAGGTCCTTGCGCTGATCACCCGTGCCGCCGTTGTAGTTTTCGCCGTTGTAAAGACCGACCTGCATGTTGATCTTGTCCGCTCCCCACCGGCCGTCCACGCCGAGACCAAAGTCGGACGAGGAGAGATAGCTGCGCGGTGCGATGAGGTCGCCGCGCTCCATCGCCATCTGCCCCTGCATGCGGTAGTCCCACAGTGTCTCTTCCCAATCGATGAAGGGCGTGTGGATCTGGCCGAGTTTGTAGGTGAGCTTGCTGCCCTGCGGGGTGTAGGCGAAGTACGCGTACTTGAGGCGGTACCGCAGCGAGCCGTCGCCGGCCTGGCGGTAGATATCGGCCGTGACGCGGGTGGTGATGCCGCCGCTGAAGCGGCCGTTGACGTTGATGTACGCGCGGGTGATGTCGAAGCCGTTGACGTGATTCGCCGTGTCTTTGAGCTGGTACACGAAACCGGTGTAGGCGACGCCGCTGACGGTGACCTGCGGTGTGGTGGGCGCCTGAGCATGTACCGACGGTACGAGTGTCGCGTTGCTGGCGACCAGTGCAGCGAGGGTGGTCAACAGTTGTCGTGCGTGCACGGTATGCTCCTCACGAGGGTTGATGTAACCAGGCAACGAAGACTCGCTTGACCGTATCACCAAATCTCATTGCTAGTGTCACGAGTCTGTAACAACGAGCCTCCGCTACCTGGGCACCCGGACTGTCGGCCGTGCAATCGGCTGCCGGGCACGAAATCCGGACGCCCAGTGAAGAATCGAGCGCACGGACCAACAATGGCCGAGCGCCGTCAATCGTGAATGACGGTCGCGTTACGACTCTGTAACGGTGGGGAAGTAGAGCAGGACGGTCGTGCCACGGCCGAGTTCACTTTCGACTGTAACGCGTCCGCCATGGGCCTCGACCAGGTGTTTGACGATGGCGAGTCCGAGGCCGGTGCCACCTTCCTGACGTGAACGGCTGGCGTCGACGCGGTAAAACCGCTCGAAAACGCGTGGCAAATGCTCCGATGGGATGCCGGAGCCAGTGTCCGCGACGCTGAGAACTGTCTCACCCCTCCCACGCCTCGTGGCGACACGAATGCGCCCGTTCTCCGGCGTGTAGCGCAGCGCGTTGTCGAAGAGATTCGTGAGAATTTGGCGCAGCGCTTCGGGATCGACATCGATAGTTTGATCCGCCGGCACCACCGCGGTCTCGAAATGCACGCGTCGCGCAGAGGCGCGTTCGGCGAATGCCTCCCAGGCTTCGCGCGCCGTCGCTTCCACTTTTACCGACGACGTCTCTGGCCGCCACCCACCCGACTCGATACGCGACAGATCCAGCAGGTCGTCCACCAACCGCTGCATCCGGTGGGCGTTCGCCAAAATCGTTCCCGCAAACGGCGACGGTGACTCCGCAACGAGTGTCTCTGCGTACCCGGCGATGGCGGTCAGTGGTGTCTTGAGCTCATGTGAGACATTCGCGACAAAGTCCCGACGCACCATCTCGAGCCGGCGTAGATCGGTGACGTCGCTCAAGACCAGGAGCGTGCCGCCGCCCTTCAGCGGGCGGGCGGACGCGACCACCGTTCGATCGTCCAGGTCCAGCTCGCGGCGTTCGACCACCGCCCCGGCGAGCACCTCCCGCATCAATGCGCGGTGCGCACGATCGTGGAAGAGCTCCGCGAGCGGCGGCAACGCTTCGGTCGCTCCGTAGCCGAGCAGTCGGCGGGCGGCTGCGTTCGTCTCGATCACGATGCCACGCTTGTCTGCAGCGAGGACGCCATCCGACAGCGCTTCGAGCAGCGTTCGCGATTCCTCGCGCTCCCGTCGCAGGTCCTCGAAGCGGCGCTCGAGCTCGTGATGCATCGCGCGCAGCGCGTCGACGTGGTGGGCCAATTCGGGAACGTGCACGTCGGGGAATTCCGCCGGTCGGCCGGCGGCGATGTCGCCCGCCGCCTCGGCAATGCGGAGCAGGGGCCAGGCCAGCGCGCGTGCAAGCAGCCAAGCCACGAGCCAGGCCGCCAGCAGCATGATCAATCCGGCCGCGGCGACGGCTCGCTGGACGGCATGGACCTGTGCATCGACGGTGGCGAGTGTCGTGGAAACGCGCACCACAGCGAGCCCGGAAGGCCCGTCCCGGATCGCCACGTACATCTGACGTTCGTTGGTGGAGGCGCTCAGGCGTTCGTCCATCCCGACGCCGCGAGCGGAGTCGAGTGCCGCCCGCACTTCGGGGCGGTCGCGGTGATTCTGCAGTTGGGCGAGCGAGGCGCGGTCGAACTCCGTGTCGCCGCGAACGTGGCCGTCAGGATCGATAAGGGTAACGCGGCGTCCGAGGCGTGCGCCGGCCTGCGCCGCAAACTCGGGCCACCGAGTGGAGTCGGCCGGCGTGAACGCCGCCACGAGACGCGCCTCACGCTCCAGCTCTGTCGCGATTTCGTGCTCGAGGTGCCGGCGCAGCAGGACGTCGGCGGCGATGATCGAACCAGTGACCGCGGCAGCCACGAGCAAGCCGATGCTCGCGAACAGCCGCGTGGCGAGCCTCATGTGCGACGGCGGCGCGGCACCGAGGCGGATTTCTTCGCCGGGGCGACCGGCTCACGGAACCGATAGCCGACCGCACGCACGGTTTCGATCCAGAAGCCGGCCGCACCGAGTTTGGTGCGCAGCCGCTGCACGTGCATGTCTACGGTGCGTGTCTGAATGTCCGGCTGCGCCTGCCAGACCGATTCGAGCAACTGGGACCGCGATTGCACGCGGTCACCGCGTTCGATCAATCGCTCCAGCAGTTTGAACTCCGTCGCGGTGAGCTCGACTTCCTTTCCCTCCGCGGTGACGCGATGCGCCGTCCGATCCAGAACGATCGGACCGCCGACCAGGCGGCCGCCGGCCGCGACTGGTGGCGCCGCCAGGCGCCGCAGGATCGCCCCCACGCGCAGCACCAGCTCCTTGGGAGAAAACGGCTTGGCGAGGTAGTCGTCGGCGCCGAGGGACAATCCCTTGATGCGATCGGGCTCGTCTTTGCGGGCGGTCAGGAGCAGCACCCCCACGTCGTGCGTTTCGTCGCGGCGACGCAGCTCGGCGAGCACTTCGAAGCCCGAATGCCCCGGGAGCATGAGATCCAGGACGACGAGATCGGGACGCTCTTCACGCGCGGCGCGGAGCGCATCGGCGCCGGTGCCCGCGGTGGTGACCCGATAGCCCTCTTTCGCGAGGTGGTACGCGACGAGCGCCGTGATGTCGGGCTCGTCGTCTACGACGAGGATGCGCTGTGTCGCGGCCATGTCAGTCGCCATAAGCAGGCGGGAAGGTAGCGCGAGCGTCGCTCGTTTCGCAATTTTCAGCGCACTATGCTGCTTCTCACGACGCTGCTGCTCGCACTCCAGGCAACGCCCCCCGCCGATACCGCCCACATCGTCATCGTCGCCACGACCGACATTCACGGCCGAGTGTTCGGCTGGGATTACGTGCGGGACGCCGCCGCGCCGGGGGGGCTCTCGCGTGCCGCCACCGCGCTGGAGACGCTGCGCGCCCGCTATCCGGGCACCCTCGTGCTGGTCGACGCCGGCGATCTGCTGCAGGGCAATCCATTCGCGACCTTCTACGGGCGCTACGACAAGCGCCAGCCCCAACCGGTCGTGGACGCGCTCAACGCGCTGCAGTACGACGTCGTCACACCGGGGAACCACGATTTCGACTTCGGTGTCGATTTCCTGCGCCGCGCTGCCACCGAGGCCACGTACCGCTACGTCTCGGCAAACGTCGATGACTCGGCGGGGGGGTCGCTGTTTCCCAAGACGGTGATCCTGCCACGCGGCGCCGTGAAGGTCGGCATCACGGGCTTTACCACACCGGGCACGATGTTGTGGGATCGCGCGCAGCTCGCCGCGTCTCGGGTGCGCGTGCGGCGCATCGCCGGCGTCGCTCCGGCGGCGTTGGCGCGATTGGAGGGCGAAGGGGCCGACCTGAAAGTCGTCCTGATCCACAGCGGATTCGGATTATCGACCTACGACACGACGGGTGTTGGCCCGGAGAACGACGCCGCGGCGTTGGCGGCGGTGAATCCGAAACCGGACATCGTGATCGTCGGGCACACGCACCGCGAGATCCGCGACACCGTGATCAACGGCGTGCATTTCGTGCAACCGAAGAATTGGGTGCAGAGTATCGCCGTCGTGCACGTGTCACTGGCGAGGGACTCGACTGGGCGCTATCGCGTCACGGCGATTCATAGCGACTTGATCCCGCTGGCGAACGTGGCGGAGCTGCCGCGCTTCACCCAACGACTCAACGCCGCGCACCAAGCGGCGCGCCTGTGGGCCGGCTCTCCGGTCGGCACGGCGGGACCGGGATTCGATGCCCGGTATGCGCGCGTGCAGGATACGCCGCTGCTCGATTTCATCAACGAGGTGCAGCGCCGCCGCGCGGGGGCGCAGCTGTCGGCGGCCGCGGCCTTCGACGCCCAGCCGGGATTGCCCGAAGGCGACGTGCATCAGCGGGACGTCGTGGGGATCTATCCGTACGAGAACACACTGCGCGCGGTCAAGATCTCCGGCCAGCAGTTACGCGAGTACCTCGAGCATTCCGCCCGTTACTTCCGCACGTACGAGCCGGGCCAGCCGATCATCAACGACAGCGTCGCGGGCTACAACTACGACGTCGTGAGCGGCGTGGTCTACAACATCGATCTCTCCCGACCGGCGGGGCAGCGCATCCGCGGTCTCGCCTATAACGGCAAGATCGTGCAGCCCACCGACAGTTTCACGATGGCCGTAAACAGCTACCGGCAGGCCGGTGGCGGCGGGTACTCGATGCTGGCGAACGCGCGCGTCGTGTACGACAAGGGCGAAGACATTCGCGAGCTGCTGGTGGACGAAATCCGTCGCGTTCGCTCGATCCAGGCGGCGTCGTATCTGCGGCCGAGCTGGTCGATCATCCCCGATCCTGCCCGCGCCGCCGCGCGCGCGGCATTCGGGCCCGCGCCGTCCGCGGTCAGCGTCGCCGACAGCACGCTGCTGCGGGTGCTCACCACGAGCGATCTCCATGGACAACTCGAAGCGCGCGTGTGGGACTGGTCGCAGGGACGGCCGGTTGGCGGCGTGGCGGCGTTGAAGCCGTGGCTCGACAGTCTCGCCCGCGTCTGTGGCTGTTCGTCGGTGCGGCTCGATGCCGGCGACGAAATGCAAGGGACGCTGCTGTCGAATGCCACGTTTGGGCGCGGGACGATCGACGCCCTGAACACGCTCGGCATCGACGCCGCGGCGATCGGCAATCACGAGTTCGATTGGTCGGTCGACACGCTGCGCGCGCGCATGAGCGAAGCGAAATACCCGTTCCTTTCGGCGAACATCACGAACGCCGCCGGCACGGCGCGGCCGGAGTGGGCGACGCCGTGGAAACTGGTGACCAAGAACGGCGTGAAGATCGCCGTGATCGGCTTGACGACGACGGAGACACCGACAAGTACCGCGTCGCGCAACATCCAGGGTCTCGCGTTCGGCGACGGGGCGCAGGCGATCAAGCGCTATCTGCCGGACGCGCGCGCCGCAGCCGACTTCGTGATCGTCGTGGCACACGTGGGTGCGGTCTGCGATTCGAGCGCCTGTCACGGCGAGATTCTCGACGTCGCACGCCAGCTCGATTCTGGATCAGTCGATCTGATCGTCGCTGGTCACACGCACCTGCGCGTCAACACCGTCGTCCACGGGATCCCCATCGTGGAGGCACAATCGAGCGGCCGCTCGATCGGCGTGGTCGACTTCGTCCGCGCGCGTGGGCGGCGCGAAGTGCGCGTGCAGCTCGTCACGCCGTATGCTGACCAGGTCAAACCGGATGTCGCGTTGACCGACGCGCTGGGCCGTCAGCAACAGGCGGTTCGCAACATCAGCGAGCGCGTCGTGGCGCGACTCAAGTTCCCGCTCAAGCGGGCGGGTGACGAGTACGCGTTGGGACGGCTCATCGCCGACGCGCAGCGCGCCGCGGGCCGCGCCGACGTGGCCATCATGAACAACGGCGGCATCCGGGCCGATCTGCCCGAGGGTACGGTCACGTGGGGTCAGGCGTACCAGGTGCAGCCGTTTCAAAACCGGTTGCAGCGGCTCACCGTGAAAGGCGCGGTACTACAAGACGCGCTGGAACAATGCGTGGCCGGTCAGGACCATCTCCCGGACTGTCACGTCGCAGGCGTGGAAGTGTGGTTCGACCCCCGCAAAGACGCGGGGAAGCGCATCGGGCGCGTGCGCCTCGGTGCCAACGACCTCGATAGGAATCGCACGTACACCCTGGTCGTGAGCGACTTCATGGCGACGGGTGGCTCGGGGTTCCGCATGCTGGTGGGCTCGCCGCGGGAAGATCTGGACGTCGTCGATATCGACGCCCTGACACGCTATCTGGGTGTGCTGCGCGCTCCCGTGGAGGCGCCCGAGGACGTGCGCTTCCATCGGACCGACCGCTGATGCGGGTTTTCGTCAACGACAAAGCCGTCGATGTACCACGGGGCGCGCGAGTGCGCGACGCGGTCGCACAGGCGGACGACGGCCTGGCTCGGCTGCTCGACGGAGCCGCGTATGTGACGGACGCCGCCGGCCGACCGATCGATGCCGGCGAGGCCGTGGGCGAAGCTGGCGCCGTCTACCGCGTCGTCGTCTCCGCGCGTCGCGAAGGCAAGCCGAGACTGACCAAGGACGCGCTGCGGCGCTGGCCCAAAGCCGAGCTGCACGTGCATCTCGACGGCGCCTTGCGGCCGGCCACGATGCTGGAGCTGGCGCGCGCGCAGGGCATCCGGCTGCCCGCCGACACACCGGACGCGCTCGCGAAAGCGATGCTCGTCCGCGACGCCAAGAACCTCGAGGAATACCTCCAGAAGTACGAGATCACCCTCTCGGTCCTGCAGACAGCTGCCGCGTTGGAACGCGTCGCGTATGAATTCGTGCTCGATGTCGCGGCGGAGAACGTGCGGTACGTGGAGGTGCGCTACTCGCCGCTGCTGCACCGGCCCGCGCTGACCTTGGCGCAAGCGATCGAAGCGCCGCTGGCCGGGATCCGCCGCGGGGTTGCCGAGACGGGCACGCGCGTGGGGCTGATCGTCTGCGCGATGCGTACGCGGCCGCCGGCGGACTCGTTGGAGCTGGCGCGGGCCGCCGCGGACTATCGCGCCGCGGGAGTGACGGCCTTCGATCTTGCCGGTGCCGAGCGCGGGCATCCCGCCCGGGAGCACCGCGCGGCATTCGAGTATGCGGCGGCCCACGGCATGGCGTGCACCTGTCACGCCGGCGAAGGTGACGGACCGCACTCGATTCATCAGGCGTTGCACGAAGTCGGCGCGCAGCGGATCGGCCATGGCACGCGCCTGGCCGAAGATCCGGCGCTGCTCGAAGAAGTTGTCGCGCGCAAGATCCCGCTCGAGATGTGCTTGAGCAGCAACGTACACACGCATGTGGTGACGTCGGTGGCGGAACATCCCTTTAAGCGCTATTTCCTGCAGGGCGTCGTCGTCACACTCAATACCGACGGCCGCCTGACCGACGGCATCACCCTGACCGATGAGTACTTCCTGGCGCACGCCGTGCTGGGTCTCTCGCCCGACGATCTGGCACGCGTGGTCCTGAACGCCTGCGAAAGCGCGTTTCTCCCGGAGTACGAGAAAGTCGCGCTGGTATCGCGCGTGCAGAGCGAACTCGATGGAGAAGGAGGGACTCCGTGATGTCCTGGCGCCGGGTCGGCTTCGCGTTCGCGGTCACGTTCGTCTGCGCGCTCGTCGTGTTTACGCTGCCGCGCTTCGTGTTCAACACCTTGAGCGGCGCGACCGTCCAAACCGCTGCCCAGGATACGAGCAAGACGCAAGTGGTGGCGACTCCGCGCTCACTCGGCTCCCGGCTGACGGGAATCTTTGGGCTCATCCTGATCCTCGGCATCGGCATCGCGTTCTCGCGAAACCGGCGGGCGATCAGCAGGCGTGTCGTCGCCTGGGGCGTCGGTCTGCAGCTCCTGTTCGCGATCTTTGTGCTCCGCGTCCCCGTCGGCCAGACGATCTTCAGCTGGCTCGGCGCCACCGTGACGAAGATTCTCGGCTTCTCCTACGCGGGCTCGGAATTCGTGTTCGGCGAAATCGGCAAGCAGCACTCGAGCATCGGCGTCGTGTTCGCGTTCCAAATCATGCCCGCGATCATCTTCGTCTCCGCGCTGTTCGCGATCATGTACTACCTCGGCATCATGCAGATCGTCGTAAAAGCGTTTGCCGTCGCGATGAACAAGATCATGGGTGCGAGCGGCGCGGAGAGCCTCAACGTCGCGGCCTCGATCTTCATGGGCCAGACCGAGGCGCCGCTCACGATCCGCCCGTTCCTGCCGCGCATGACCCGCTCCGAGCTGATGACCGTCATGACGGCCGGCATGGCGCACGTGTCCGGCTCGATCATGGCGGCGTATATCGCGTTCGGCATCGAAGCGCGCCACCTGCTGACGGCGGTCATCATGACGGCGCCCGGCACGATCATGATGGCCAAGATCCTCGAGCCCGAGACCGAGGTCCCCGAGACACTGGGCGGCGTGAAGGTCGACATTCCGCGCACCGACGTGAACGTGCTCGATGCGGCGGCCCGCGGGACCAGCGAAGGGCTGCACCTCATGCTCAACGTGATCGCGATGCTGATCTCGTTTATCGCGCTCATCGCGTTGGTAAACGGGCTGTTCGGCTGGATTCACGGATTTGCGCCGTGGTTTCCGGCCACGCTGCAGACGGTGCTGGGGTGGGTATTCCGGCCGATCGCCTGGGTCATGGGCGTGCCCTGGCACGACAGCGGCGCGATCGGGGGGCTCCTGGGCGAGCGCATGGTGATCAACGAATTCATCGCCTACGCACACCTCGGGCCGATGAAGGCCAGTCTCGATCCCGTGTCGTTTACCATCGCCACGTTCGCGCTCTGCGGCTTCGCGAATCTCAGCTCGGTAGGCATTCAGATCGGCGGCATCGGCGCCCTCGCGCCCGAGCGCAAGCACGATTTGGCGCGCCTCGGGTTCCGGGCGATGATCGCCGGCACGCTGGCCAATTTCCTCTCGGCGACGCTCGCGGGCATCCTATTGTGACGGAGAAGGGGGACGAGGGAAGGGGGACGGGGACGACTGTCGACGCAGCAACCGCAGCAGTGAAGCAGCGACTCGGCAAACTCAGACCCCGGATCGCAATCGTTCTTGGCTCTGGGCTGGGCTTTCTCGCCGACGAAGTCGCCGATCCGGTTCGTATTCCATACCGCACTATCCCCGGTTTCCCCGAACCGGGGGTCGCAGGTCACAAGGGAGAGCTGGTCGCCGGGACGCTGGAGGGCATGCCGGTGATCGTGCAGGCTGGCCGCTTTCATCTGTACGAAGGACATCCCGCCGCGGTCGCTGGTTTGCCGGCGCGCGTCTTTGCGGAGCTCGGCGTGGAGATCCTCATCGTCACGAATGCCGCTGGTGGCGTGCGGCGGACATTCCCAGGCGGCACCCTCATGCTCATCGCCGACCACATCAACCTCATGTGGCGCAACCCGTTGATTGGGCAGCCTGAGCCCGGCGAGCAGCGCTTTCCCATCATGCACGAGCCGTACGACGAGGAGCTGCGCGCGGTCGCACGCACGGTTGCCAGCGAGGCGGCGATTCGAATGGAGGAGGGCGTCTATGTGGCCCTGCTTGGCCCCTCATACGAGACCCCCTCCGAGGTACGCATGCTCGAACGGCTCGGCGCCGATGCCGTTGGGATGTCCACGGTACCGGAAGTGCTGGTGGCTCGGTCTCGCGGCCTGCGGTGCCTGGGCTTTTCCATTATTACGAACCCCGGGGCCGGGATCACGGGGGAGGCGCTCTCGCACAAAGAGGTGCTCGCCGTCAGCGAGCAGGTGGCGCGCCGTCTGTCCGTGGTCGTGAAAGGAGTGCTCCAGCGGATCAAATAGCATTGTAGGGGCGCAGCATGCTGCGCCCCTACCCTCGCGCTGATGCAATCCTGACCGTTCGTTTGCAACCTTTTTTCTCCTCCGTCTGTCATATGAAGCGATAACCGCCGCGCGCTCGCCGTCAGCGTTCGCGACCGGGGTTCACCCTTCACCTTAGCACCCGGACGCATATGCCGACGACGCTCCAGCTGCTCCTCGCACTGGCGGGAAGTCATCCGCCGCTCGTTGCTGTCGACTCGCCGCCTCCGGCGCCTCCTGCCCCGCAGCAGGTCCGCGCCATTCGTTTGACCGGTGGCCAGGCCGTCACGATCGACGGTCTGCTGGGGGAACCGCTCTGGCAGTCGGCCGAGCGGCTCACCGGGTTTACGCAGCGTGATCCCACGCAAGGGGCAGTGCCGACCGAAAGCACCGTCGTCTACGTCGCGTATGATGACGCGGCACTCTACATCGGCGCGCGGCTTTACGACTCGCATCCCGATTCGATCGTCGCGCGCCTGGCGCGCCGCGATCAGGGCACCAGCTCCGACCGCTTCCAGGTATACATCGACTCCTATCACGACAAGCGCAGCGGTTTCTTCTTCGGGATCAACGCCGCGGGCACGCTGTACGACGGCACCCTCTACAACGACGACTGGGACGACGACGATTGGGACGGCGTGTGGGAGGGAAAGGTGACGCGGGACGCGACGGGTTGGACCGCGGAGATGCGCATCCCGTACTCACAGCTGCGCTTCGTCAAGCAGAGCCAATACGTGTGGGGTATCAATTTCCGCCGTGACATCGCGCGCAAGAACGAATTCGACTTCATCGCCTATACGCCGAGGGATGGCCGTGGCTTCGTGTCGCGGTTCCCCGATCTTATCGGGATCGAGCGCATCGAGCCGCCGCGGCGGCTTGAAATCCTCCCGTACGCGACCACCCGGGCCGCGTTCACGCCGCACACCTTCGGCAATCCCTTCGACGACGGATCGAAGTTCGACCCCGGGTTCGGCGCCGACGCGAAGATCGGCCTCGGCTCGAATCTGACCCTCAATGCCACGGTCAACCCTGATTTCGGCCAGGTCGAAGTCGATCCGGCCGTGGTGAACCTGAGCGACCGCGAGACGTTCTTCAACGAGAAGCGGCCGTTCTTTGTCGAAGGCTCATCCATTTTCCAGTTCGGCTTTGGCGGTCAAAGCAACTTCTGGGGATTCAACTGGTCGGGACCGAACTTCTTTTACAGCCGTCGCGTCGGCCGCTCACTGGGACTCCCGGGTGCGCCGGACAACGGGTATGTGGATGGACCTGACGGCGCCCATATCCTCGGCGCGGTGAAGCTCACCGGCAAAGTCGCCGGCAGCTGGAACGTGGGAGGCCTGACCGCGGTCACGAGACGCGAGCGCGCGACGCTGCAGGACAGCCTTGGCGCGCGCTGGGGCCAGGAGATCGAGCCGCTCGCGACGTATGGCGTGTATCGGGCGCAGAAGGAGTTCGACAAGGGCCGGCAGGGGCTGGGGTTCGTGACCACGTTCGCCGGCCGCGCGTTCGACGATGCCGCGCTGCGGGACATCCGCAACAGCAATTCGGCGACGTTCGGGACCGATGGCTGGATTTTCCTCGACTCGTCCAAGACGTGGGTCACAACCGCGTGGGTTGCCGGCTCGCGCATCGCCGGGACGCCGGCCCGGATCACGTCGGTGCAGCGCAACTCGGTGCACTACTTCCAGCGGCCTGACGCCCCGAGCACGTCGGTGGATACGAACGCCACGTCGCTCACCGGCATGGCGGCGCGCTTCACGCTTGCGAAGCAGCGCGGCAATACGTTCGTCAACTCCGCCTTCGGCGTGATCTCACCCGGATTCGACGTCAACGATCTCGGTTTCTTGTCGCGCACGGGCTACATCAACATGCATCTCGGGGGCGGCCGTACCTGGAGCAAGCCCGGCAAGCTGTTCCGCTATGCTGAGACCGGTGGCGCGCTGTTCCGGAACTACGACTGGGACGGCAACATCAACTGGTCGGGCGGCTTCAACTTCGGGTACGTCCAGTTGCACAACTACTACTGGTTCAATTGGAACGTCGCATACAACCCGTGGACGGTCGACAATCGCCGTACCCGCGGCGGGCCGTTGATGTTGCTGCCGCCGGGATACCAGTTCGGCATCGACATGGGCTCGGACAGCCGCAAGTCGGTGACGCTGAGCCTGGGTGGCTTCACGTACTTCCGCTCCTCCCAGGACGTCGAGTGGTCCACCTATGTCAACATGCAGTATCGGCCCGCGCCGAACGTCTCGGTCAGCGTCGGACCGAACCTGTACAAGCAGACGCAGCCGTACCAGTACATCACCGCGGTTGCCGATACGGCCGCGACAGACACGTACGGCAGCCGCTACATCTTCGGCGGACTCAATCAGACCGAGCTGTCGGCGGGCATCCGCCTGAACTGGACCTACAGTCCAACATTGTCGCTGCAACTCTACGCGCAGCCGCTCATCTCGGCCGCGCGCTACGACTACTTCCACGAGCTGGCCCGGCCCCGCAGCGCCACATTCACACGCTACGGCCGGGACAACGGCTCGACCATCGCCTACTCGGATTCCACCAAGACCTATACGGTGGATCCCGACGGGGCCGGTCCGGTTCAGCCGTTCTCGTTCGGCAGGCCGGACTTCAACTTCAAGTCGCTGCGCGGCAACGCCGTGCTCCGCTGGGAGTACATGCCGGGTTCGACGCTGTTCCTCGTGTGGACGCAGAGCCGCTCGGCTGCCGACGACAACGGGGACTTCAGGTTCGGCTCGTCGATGGGAAGCATGCTGCGCGCGCCGGCGGAGAACATCTTCATGATCAAGGCGACGTACTGGTGGAATCCGTAACGGCAGGGTAGGTACCGAGATGGTTTTGGTAGGGGCGCAGCATGCTGCGCCCCTACGTCACAATCCCTCACTCGGTGGCCTGGGCGGCCCCGGCACAAAATGGTTGAGCGGTCCATGGCCTCGCCCGAGCCCCGGCGCCGCGGCAATCGCCCGATGCACAAAGTCGAGCCCGTCCGCCACCGCCTGTTCGAGCGAGCGACCGAGCGCGAGCCCGGCGGCGATCGCCGCCGACAGCGTGCAGCCGGTGCCGTGCGTCGACGTCGTGTCGATGCGGTCATGGATGAAACGGCGCGCTGCACCGTCGTGCACCAGGACGTCGACGATCGTCGTCGCGTGCGTGAGGTGCCCGCCCTTTACCAGCGCGGCGCGCGCCCCCATCGCGACGAGCGCGCGCCCCGCGTTCTCCATTTGATCCGGTGTTCGCACCGCTTCCTCGACCAGAATCTCCGCCTCGTTCAAATTCGGGGTCACGAGTAGCGCCAGCGGCGCGAGCCGCCGTGCGATCAGCCGCTCGGCATCGCGCTCGAGCAGCCGGTCGCCCGACGTTGCCACCATCACGGGGTCGAGCACGTACGTCGTGAGGTGATGACGGCCGATGCGTTCCGCCACCGTCTCGACGATTTCTCGCGAACCCAACATGCCGCTCTTGATCGCGGCAGGGCGCAGGTCATCCGCCAATGCGTCGATCTGCTGCGCGACCAGCGCGGCAGGCAGCGCCTGCCAGGCGGAGACCCCGAGGGTGTTCTGCGCGGTGACCGCTGTGATCGCGCTGGTTCCAAAGACACCGAACTGATGGAACGTCTTGAGATCGGCCTGAATTCCGGCGGCGCCTCCCGAATCCGAACCCGCAATGGTAAGGGCGATTCTCATGAGTTGCGGAACGGTGCCTTGGCGAAAGCAAGGACGGGCGCAATCTTAGGGGCACCTGTGACAGACACGAGGACACGCATTCGCAGTAATCTGCAGTCGACGGTGCGCGATCTTCAACGCCGCAAGGCGCGCGGACGCCGCGGGCTGGCGGTCGTGGAGGGCGTGCGGTTGGTGGAAGAAGCACTGGCAGCCGGCCTTGAGTTCAAAGGTGCGCTCGTTTCCCCCGAGCTCGCCCGGACGACGCGAGGCCAGGCGCTCACGGCCGAGCTCGCCACCCACGCGGTCGCAGTCGAGGAAGTCGGAGCGCGCGCGTTCGGCGATCTCGCGGGCACCGACACGCCGCAAGGCATCCTCGCGATCGTCCAGCCGCGCGCGTGGGCGCTGACGGATATCCCCGCCGGCCCACTGCTCGTCGTCGACGGCGTGCAGGATCCCGGCAACGTCGGCACGTTGATCCGCACCGCGCATGCGCTCGGGGCGGCGGCAAGTCTGTTGCTCCGCGGCAGCGCGGACCCGATGAACCCGAAAGCATTGCGGGCGGCGATGGGGGCGACGTTCCGGCACCCCGTGGTGCAGCTCGACGATGGTCCGTTCATCGACTGGGCGCGGGATCGCGGTATCACGTTGTGGGCGGCCGCGGCGGACGGTGTGCCGCTCGCTCGCGCACTCGATTCCCGGGACTCACGCCAGGAGCTCATTGCGGTGATCGTCGGCAACGAAGGAGCGGGAATCCGCCCGCAGCTCAACGCGATCGCGGCCCAACGCGTCGCGATTCCGCTGGCCCGCGGCGCCGAGTCGCTCAACGTGGCCGTGGCGGCGGGCATTCTGCTCTACGAGGTCCTGCGTGGGCACTGATATCGTCATCGGCATCGGCGCCGTGCTGCTCGGCCTCTGCGTCGGAAGCTTCCTCAACGTGTGTATCCTGCGGCTGCCGCGCGACCAGTCGCTGCTGCGGCCGCGCTCGACGTGTCCGCATTGCAAACAGCCCATCGCCTGGCGCGACAACATCCCCGTCTTTTCCTGGCTGTGGCTGCGCGGCAAATGCCGCTGGTGCCACAAGCCCATCTCCAAACAGTATCCTCTCATCGAGGCGCTGGTCGGCGTGCTGTTCGGCGTCTCGTTGCTGGCATATGGCATGACGTTGCACGCCGTCGCGGCGGCGTTGTTCGGCACGCTGCTTCTCGGCATCGCGATCACCGACGCACGCCACTACATCATCCCGGATGAGTTTACGTGGGGTGGGCTCGTCATCGGTCTGCTGCTCGCGCTCGGCGGCGGGGTCGATGGTTTCCTGCAGGCGCTCCTCGGCGCCGCCGTTGGCTTCGTGTTGCTGTGGCTCGTCGGTATGGCGGGGACGTGGGTCTTCAAAGAAGAGGCGATGGGCGGCGGTGATGTAAAAATGATGGCGATGGTCGGGAGTTTCGTGGGGTGGCGTGGCGTGCTGCTCACCGTGTTCGCCGGCGCGGCGCTGGGCTCGCTCATTTTTATCCCGCTGTCGATCAAGAAGAAGCGACTCGTGCCGTTCGGGGTATTCCTCGCGGTAGGCGCGGTCGTGGCGTTCGTGTTCGGTGACGCGATCATTGCCTGGTACGGGCATTTTCTCAAAGGTGATTAATAGCGATGGGTAATCCCTTCGAGGGGCTCTTCGATTCCGGAGACGTGCTGGAGCGCGTCGGTATCGATATCACGGGGCAGGCGCGCCGCGGCGATCTCGAGCCGGTGAAGTGCCGCGACGCCGAGATCGCGAGAGTCGTGGATATCCTGCTGCGGCAGGGAAAGAACAATGCGGCGCTCGTCGGAAAGGCCGGCGTCGGCAAGACGGCCATCGTGGAAGGGCTGGCCCAACGCATTGCGGCGGGGGACGTCCCTCCCGCGCTCAAAGACGCCCGGATTCTCGGGCTCGATCACGTCTCGATGCTCGCGGGCACGTCGTTCCGCGGTCAGTACGAAGAGCGCATCCGTCGTCTCGTACAGGCCCTGCAAGCCGACCGGAATCTCATCTTGTTCGTCGACGAGCTGCACAACCTCATCGGACAGGGCACGGCCATGGGCGCTGCAATGGACGCCGCCAACATGCTGAAGCCTGCACTGGTCCGCGGGGACATTCGTGTGATCGGCGCGACGACCGGCGAGGAATACAGCAAGTGGATCCGGACCGATCCCGCGCTCGAGCGACGCTTTCAGCCGGTCACGATCGAAGAGCTGGACGAGATACAGACGTGGGAGGTCCTGGTTGCCCGCCGCCCGCGGTTCGAGCGCCATCATGCCGTGGCGATTTCGGACGATGCACTCAAGGCGGCGATCGTGCTGACCGACCGGTTTGTGACCGACCGCGCCCGCCCCGACAAAGCGATCGACGTGCTCGACGAGGCTTGTGCACACGCGCAGGCAACGGCGCGCGTGTCTCCCGAGCTCGACAAGCTGATTCGCGATCGCAAGAAGGTCGAGGCGTTGATTCGCCGCGGCTTGACGGAAGAAGAAGGAACGGCGCCCGAGGAGCCGATGCCGGATCTCGCGACGGTGCTGCAGAGATTCGGTGAGGAGATCGAGGAACTCCTCGGGGGCGGCGAAGGGCGGCGAAAGGCGGCACGAGAGGCGGCGGCGCAGGAAGGTGCCTCGCCGCCCCCCGCCGCTGCTTCACCTCGCCGCCCGTCGTTAGAGGACCAGCGTGCCGACCTCGACCGTCGCCTGCGCGCGGAGCTCGAGCGCCAGGGACTCGTCGTCACGGGCAAGGAAGTCGCGCGGGTCGTCGGGCAAGCGGTCGGCAAGGGTATCGAGTGGGCTGGCTGACGCAGTTCGGCGGTGCCTGTGTCGTGGTACTGAACCTCGGGTGCCGTGAGCGTGCGCAGGCGGTGCAAGGCGAAGCGGAGCTGAAAGACATGGTGCACCGCATGATGCCCCTTGTCGCACAGGCCACCGGACTCCGGTTCAAGCACGAGCCGCTGGTGCTACGCCGGAGCCGCGCGCAGGTCCACGACTACGTCATCCACAAGTTCGACGATGATCTGCCGCCTGCCGAGCTCGCCGGACTGCAATCGGCGCTCCGGCTCTTCGGCTTGATTCCCGATTCGCTCGAGCTCCGGCGCACGATGATCGACTTGCTCACCGAACAGATCGCGGGATACTACGATCCCGATTCGAATGCCCTGTACATCCCCGCCGATATCGAGCCGTTTCAGCTGCGCATCGTCGTGTCGCACGAGCTCGTGCATGCCTTGCAGGATCAGTACGTCCATCTCGATTCGATCATCACGCAGCGCCACGCCAACGATCGGCGCTCGGCGGCGCAGGCGATCCTCGAGGGCCAGGCGACGGTCGCGCAGATTCCCGTGCTGATGCCGGAGCAGAAGCCGGACACGTTCCCCCTGGGCTGGTTCTGGAAGCAGCGATCGGCGATGGCAGCGCAGCAGGCGCAGATGAAGGAATTCGCGCGTGCGCCGCTGTGGCTGCGGGAAGGGCTCGTTTTCCCCTATCTCGGCGGAGCCGATTTCATCGTCTGGTTCCGGCACAAATACTTCGGCCGTTCCGTGCTCGACTCGATGCCCCGATCTACGGAGCAGATCCTGCATCCCGAACGCTACGCGGCGCACGACGAGCCGACAGACGTGGTTTTTGCGCCCGGCGAGCCGGATACGGTGCAGTGGGAAGACAACCTCGGTGAATTCGAGACTCGGCTGCTGTTTCAGCAGCTGTTGGGTGATGAAATGGAAGCGGTGAATCTCGCGACGGGATGGGACGGGGACCGCTATCAGGTGCTCGGTCCAAAGAGCGACGCGCTGATCTGGTACAGCGTGTGGGACGACGGCACGGCCGCCGCGCGTTTTGCGGCCGGACTGCAGCGCGCGTGGGGGAAACGACGGCCGGACGGCCGGACGGGGGGGGCCCGACGGTCGGAGATAAAACAGCTAGCAATCGAAGGCCGGTCGGTTGTTCGCCTCGTAGATGCGCCCAACGATTGGCAAGGGTGGCGGGCGCTGCCGGTGGTTCGTCTCAGTGCAAGAGGTGGGTGATCGAGTAGATCAACAAACCGACGAGCCCGCCGACCAGCGTGCCGTTGATTCGGACGAACTGCAGGTCTCTTCCCACCGCAAGCTCGAATCGCCGCGACGTCGCACCAGGATCCCAACTCGCCACCGTCTTGGCAATTAAGTCACCGATCTCGTGCCGGTACTTTTCCACCACATTCGCCGTCACATCGATTAGCAGATCGTCGATGTCGGCGAGGAGCGTGGGATTCGATAGCAGAGCAATCCCGAACTCGCTCAAGCCGCTGTCGAGAGGGCTTGGACCAGTACCTCCGTCGGTCCCGGTCGCATACTTGCTGACGGCCTGCCGGATTCCTTCCCACAGCTTGCGCGCCAGCTCGTCTGTCTGCGAACCCATGAGCCACTCTTCCTTCAACGCCTCCGCGCGCGCGATCACTTCCGGTGAGTGCTGCAGCCGCTCAATGAAGTCACGAATCGCGTCATCGAACGCCGTGCGTAACGGATGCGCCGGATCCATCACCATGTCCTGCAGCAGCCGCTCGACCGCCACGATGATTTTTTGGTAGATCTTGTCGTCGACAACCGGAGGCACCCACCACGGCGTCTCGGCGCGCACGCGCTCGCGGATGAGATCGCGGTTGTTTCTGACCGCCTCGGCCGCCAGTTTCACCGTGGCGTTCAGCAGCTCTTCCTGCCGGTTGTCGGCGAGCGCCAACGCCAGTGTCTTGCCCAGCGCCGGCGCCACGCGAAATGTCCGCACGCGGTTCCGAACGACCTGACTCACGAGATCCTGGAGCTCGTTGGGGGGCAATCCATCGAGCGTTTTCACCAGCCCGCTGGCGAATTGACGGGAGATCTGTCGCGCGTGCTCGCGATCGGCGAGCCACTGGGCCGCCCGTTCCGCGGGGTGCACGCGCCGCAGGTTCGTCGCGATCACATCCCGCGACAGGAAGTGATTCTGTACGAAGTTGCCCAGGATGTGTCCGATCCGCTCTTTGCGTGTGGCGACGATGGCGGTGTGGGGAATCGGCAGGCCAAGCGGGTGCCGAAACAGCGCCGTCACCGCAAACCAATCCGCCAGTCCGCCTACCAGCGACGCCTCGGCGGTCGCGCGAACGTAGCCGAGCCAGGGGAACTGCACCTCGTACAGGCTTGCGGCGACGAAGACGAGCAGCGCGATCCCAAGGAGCGCGGTCGCCCGCCGCTTCATGGCATCCAGGCGGGCTTGCCGTTCGGCGTCGTCCGGCCGCGACCACTGCGGGATTACCTGCGGCGTCTGCGGCGTCTGCTGCGTCTCGCGGATCTGGCCTGCCATAGATGCCAAAATAAGACCCCCACTTGGTTTAAGGGTACTCGCCATTTAGCTTGCTACGCTTATGTTTACGGCCCTTTCCGAGCAGCTGACCGGGGTACTGAACCGGCTCAGAGGTCGGGGGGTGCTCTCGGAAAGCGATGTCACCGACGCGCTGCGCGAGATCCGCCGCCACCTGCTCGAGGCGGACGTGAGTTTCGAGGTCACGCGCGGGTTCGTCGAGCGGGTGCGCGAGCGGGCCGTCGGCGCGCTGCAGGTCAAGGCAGTCAGTCCCGGCCAGCAAGTCGTCAAGCTGGTGCATGACGAAATTGCGACGCTGCTCGGCGGCACGAAAGCCGACCTCGAATTCGCCTCCGTAGGTCCGACGGTCATTCTCCTCGTCGGGTTACAGGGATCGGGGAAGACCACCACCGCGGCCAAGCTCGCTCGGCGGCTGAAGCTCGAGCAGAAGGCGCCGGCCCTGGTGGCGGCCGACATTTATCGGCCGGCGGCGGCAGAGCAGCTGCGCCAATTGGGTGAGCAGATCGGCGTGCCGGTGTTGGGGACGGGGGACGAGGGAAGGGGGAAGGGTGTCCCGGCTCTAGTTCGGGATGCACTGCGCGAGGCCGAATCGGCGCGCGCGCGGACGGTGATCGTCGATACCGCCGGTCGCCTCCAGATCGACGCCGAGATGATGGACGAGCTGCGCGCACTGAAAGCCGCGGTGCCGCCGAAAGAAGTGCTGCTCGTTGCCGATGGGATGACGGGGCAGGACGCGGTGAAGATCGCGCGTGGGTTCCACGAGGGTGTCGGGCTCACCGGTGTGATCCTGACGAAGCTCGATGGCGACGCCCGCGGTGGCGCGGCCCTGTCGATTCACGGCGTGACCGGCGTGCCGATCAAGTATGTCGGCGTCGGCGAGAAGACCGACGCGCTCGAGCCGTTCGATCCCGGCCGAATGGCGGGGCGGATCCTCGGGCAGGGAGACGTGGTCGCGCTGGTCGAGAAGGCCGCGGCGACCGTCGATGCCGAGGCCGCCCAGCGGCTCGAGCAAAAAGTGCGGTCCAAGAAGGGCATGGACCTGCAGGATTTTCTGGTGGCGTTGAAGCAGATGCAGAACATGGGTCCGCTGAAGCAGGTGCTCGGGCTCTTGCCGGGGCTCAACGCCAAGGCGCTGCAGGGTGTGTCGATGGACGATAAACGCCTGAAGCATGTGGAGGCGATCGTGCTGTCGATGACCCCGGAGGAGCGTGCCGATCCCAGCGTGTTGAGCGGATCGCGCAAGCTGCGGATCGCAAAAGGGTCCGGACGGTCCGTGCAGGAAGTGAATCGCCTGTTGGAACAGTTCCAGCAGATGCGCAAGATGAGCAAGTTCATCAAAAGGATGTAGGGAACACTATGGCAACTCGAATTCGGCTGCGCCGGGTGGGGCGGAAGGGTCAGGCCTATTTCCGCATCGTGATCGCGGACTCGAAATCGCCGCGCGATGGACGCTTCGTCGCCGCGATCGGCCACTATAACCCGCGCGCGAACCCGGCAGTGATCAATGTCAATGCGGAGCAGGCGCGGGCCTGGCTCGAGAAGGGCGCGATGCCTACCGACACGGTGCGATCGCTCCTCAAGAAGGCCGGCGTACTCGGCAAATCGGCGCCTCCGCCAGCCGCGCCCGCCGCGTAGTCGGGCGGCTGCGCAAGCCGCACGGCCAGCACGGGGAGGTGGCGGTGATCCCCCTCGTGGAAAAGCCGGGGACGGTGTTCGTGCCGAAGGCGCGACTCTACGTCCTCGACGAAGAACGCAAGGTCCTGGCCGGTCCGCTGGTGGTCACGCGGCGCCGTGCCTATCATCGCGAATGGCTGCTCGGCTTCGAGGGAGTGACCTCGCGGGCAGCGGTCGAAGGATGGCGCGACCAGCTGGTCGCCGTGGACGAGTGACGATGTTGCGGATCAACGTGGTGACGCTGTTTCCGGAGTGGTTCACCGCGCCGCTGGGATCGAGCATTCTGGGGCGCGCCGCAGCAGCCGGACTGGTGCGCTTCCGCGTCGTGCAGCTGCGCGATTACACGCACGACAAACACCACACGGTCGATGACGCGCCGTACGGTGGCGGCGCCGGGATGGTGCTGAAAGTGGAGCCGTTGGTGGAGGCGGTGGAGGATCTGAAGGTTGTGCAGGGTCCAATCGTCCTCCTGTCGGCGCGCGGAACGCTGTTCACGCACCATACCGCGGTCCGTTATTCGCTGGGTAGTGAGCTGACGTTGTTATGTGGGCACTATAAGGACGTCGATCAGCGAGTGGTGGACGTCCTTGGCGCGGAAGAGGTCTCGATCGGCGATTTCGTGCTCTCGGGCGGGGAGCCGGCGGCACTGAGCGTCGTGGACGCGGTCGTACGGCTGCTGCCCGGCGCGCTGGGAGACCACGAGTCGGCGTCGAGTGATTCGCATTACGAAGGATTATTGGCGCCGCCCAGCTACACGCGCCCGCCCAGCTATCGCGGGCTCGACGTCCCGGACGTATTGTTGAGCGGAGATCACGACAAGATTACGGCATGGCGGGCGGCGGAGGCCGAGCGCCTCACGCGCGAACGCAGACCAGATATATGGTCGAAACACGGGGACTAGTTATGGAAAAGCTGAGAGCAGTCGAGCGCGAAGGCCTGAAGACGGATATCCCGGCGTTCGCGCCCGGCGATACGGTGCGCGTCATGGTACGCGTACGCGAGGGTGAGAAGGAGCGGCTCCAGGCGTTCGAGGGCATCTGCATCGCCCGGCGCGGCGGCGGCATCAACGAGACGTTCACGGTCCGCAAGATTTCGGCGGGTGTGGGCGTCGAGCGGATCTTCCCGCTGCATGCGCCGTTGATCGCCGAGATCGGGCTGCTGCGGAAGGGCCGCGTGCGGCGGGCGAAGCTCTACTTCCTGCGCCGGCTCGCCGGCAAAGCGGCACGGATCCGCGAGAAGCGCGGGATCACGGTCCCGACCGTCGGCACCGCCGAACAAGAGCCGACGCAGACGTGAGGCACCGCCGCCCGTCGCTGAAACGCGAGGCGGCGTTGTGGTGCGAAGGTCGGACTATCGTCGCCGGAATCGATGAAGTCGGCCGCGGTCCACTGGCTGGTCCAGTGGTCGCCGCGGCCGTCGTGTTTCCGGTGGGCGCGAAGCCGATCCGCGGGCTCGACGACTCGAAGGTGCTCACGGCGTTGCAGCGCGAGAAGTTCGCCGCGAAGATCCGGGAGCGTGCCTTCGCCGTGGCGGTCGGGGCCGCCAGCGTTCGCGAGATCGACCGGCTCAATATCCGCCGCGCCTCGATCCTCGCGATGGA
>WNGA01004386.1_pt1 | contig 28372 bp, 27 predicted proteins | sample 5400061 | NCBI WGS metagenome assembly WNGA01 (sample SAMN13153366, study PRJNA577476) | soil metagenome | isolation source: 100 cm soil or saprolite under grassland replicate 2 | place: USA:California | collected 2016-06-15
TCCAGGCACATCATCCATCATGACGACGCCTTCGAAGCTTGGGCCCGAAACCCGCTCGCCGCCCATGGCTGGGGAATCAGCCGCGGCCAGGCTCAGGGCTAACAGGACTGCCATCAAGAAGATCAAGCTCTTTCCTCGGGTCCGTCTAACTATTAAGTAGATCGGTCAGCCTAACTCCACTGATAAGCGTTAAGCTAACGGCAAGTCCTATAAGCTTTGTCGGCCCTTAGCAAGAGCTTTTCAGCTCTCGCAACCTAACAAACACTGCATATCCGGTCAGTCTATTCTGGCTAACGCCAACGACTCCCCCGCCCAAATCCGAGGCGATCCTCTGGGTGTGGACTCCCCAACCGCCCCGTTTAACACATGGGTGTAGATAATTGTCGCGCTCACATTGTGGTGTTACCCCTCACCCTCCCCTCTCCCTCAGGGGGAGAGGGAAGCTCAGGAGACTCTTCGACTGTGCTCAGGGGTGAGTCGGTGACGTCAGTCAGTGGTTTAGGCGATGCTGCTGAGGGCCGCTGGTCCCCATTCTCGCGGTGCATCCAGTACAGGATCGCCTCCTGGCGCCTGGCGAGGAAGGGGGTGTACTGGATCGGATCGTTCCGCCGTGGCGAGGGGAGCAGCGCAGCGAGCAGGGCCGCCTCTTCCTCTGTCAGTTCGGCGGCCGACTTGTCAAAGTGATGGCGCGCCGCCGCCTCGGCGCCGAAGACCCCATCGCCCCATTCCGCGACGTTCAGGTAGAGTTCCAGGATGCGATTCTTGGGAAGACGCCGCTCGATCTCCCACGCGATTAGTGCCTCGCGGGCTTTCCGCAGGAGGTTCTTCTCGGAGGAGAGGTAGAGGTTCTTCGCCAGTTGCTGCGTGATCGTGCTCCCGCCCCGGCGCAGCTTGCCCTGCTCCCAGTTGTGCATCAGCGCCTCCAGGAGGCCTTCCCAATCAAACCCGTGGTGCTGGTAGAACGACGCGTCTTCAGACACGATGACCGCCTTTTGTAGATGGGGCGAGATGCGCACCAGCGGCACCCAGGTCCAGGACAGCGCGATGGGCCGGCCCTTCGCGGCGGCCTCGGCCTGCCGCGCCTCGATCAGCACGGTGGTGTTCGGATTCACCGCGGCGAGGTATGCGACGTCCGGCAGCGTGACGAGCCAGGACGACAAGAGGCCAGCGGCGGCCAGAACCGGGACGAGAAGCAGGTAGCGCATTAGCGGATGAGGCGCGTGGGAGGTTAGGCCAAGCTAAGCCGACTTGACGCCCTTCTCGTGGTCTTTGATCAGCAACGGCGAGGCCTTGCCTTCGATCACGTCCTCCGTGATCACGCACTCGCGGATCTCGCGCTGGGAGGGGATCTCGTACATCACATCAAGCATCACCTCTTCAAGGATGGAGCGCAGGCCCCGCGCGCCAGTCTTCTGTTTAAACGCCTTACGCGCCACCGCGACGATGGCGCTCTCGGTGAACTTCAACTTCACCTTCTCGAAGGCCAGGAGCTTCTCATACTGCTTGAGGAGCGCGTTCTTGGGCTCCGTGAGGATGCGGATGAGCGACTTCTCGTCAAGCTCCTCCAGCGTGGCGACGACCGGCAGCCGTCCCACGAACTCAGGGATCAGCCCGTACTTGAGCAGGTCTTCCGGCTGCACCTGCGACAGCAGATAGCTTGTGCGCCGCTCGTGCCTGCCCTTGATCTCGGCGCCGAAGCCGATCACCTTCTGGTTAAGCCGCTGCTCGACGATGGTCTCCAGCCCGACGAAGGCGCCCCCGCAGACGAACAGGATGTTCGCCGTGTCCACCTGGATGAACTCCTGGTGCGGGTGCTTGCGCCCGCCCTGGGGCGGGACGTTGGCCACGGTCCCCTCGATGAGCTTGAGCAGAGCCTGCTGCACGCCCTCGCCCGAGACATCCCGCGTGATGGAGGGACTGTCGCTCTTCCGGCTGATCTTGTCGATCTCGTCGATGTAGACGATGCCGCGCTCCGCCCGCTCCACGTCGTAATCGGCGGCCTGCAGCAGCTTGAGGATGATGTTCTCCACGTCCTCGCCGACGTAGCCCGCCTCGGTCAGCGTCGTCGCGTCGGCGATGGTGAACGGCACGTCGAGGATGCGGGCCAGCGTCTGGGCCAGCAGGGTCTTGCCCGTGCCGGTGGGACCGATGAGGAGGATGTTGCCCTTCTGGAGCTCGACATCGTCCAGCGTGTTGGAGGAAATGCGCTTGTAGTGATTGTGGACGGCGACCGACAGCACTTTCTTGGCCCGCTCCTGCCCTATGACGTACTGGTCCAGGGTGCGCATGATCTCTTTGGGCTTGGGCAGCTTGGAGGAGACGGCTTCCTGTTTCTCCTCAAGATCCTCCGCGATGATGTCGTTGCAGAGGTCCACACACTCGTCGCAGATGTAGACCGTGGGCCCGGCGATCAGCTTTCGGACCTCCTCGCGTCCTTTGCCGCAGAACGAGCACCGTAACTGGGCTTCGGTCTTCTCTTGTTTCGCCATCGCCCTCCCTCGATTAGGACTTCACTTCGGAGGTTTTCCCATCCCCGTCCTTGTCGCCCTTGCTCGGCTTCAAGCTCTTCGGCGGCCGCACGATCACCTCGTCGATGAGGCCGTAGGCTTTCGCCTCCTCCGCGGACATGAAGTAGTCGCGCTCCGAGTCCTTGTGGACTTTCTCGACCGGCTGGCTGGTGTGCTTCGCCATGATCTCATCGAGCCGCTTGCGGATCTTGATGATCTCCTCGGCCTGGATGCCGATGTCGGTGGCCTGGCCCTCGAACCCGCCGCGCGGCTGGTGGATCATGATCCGGGAGTTCGGCAGCGCGTAGCGCTTGCCCTTCGTCCCGGCAGCCAGCAGGAGCGCTCCCATACTCGCGGCCTGGCCGACGCAGATGGTGGCGATGGAGGGCTTGACGTACTGGATCGTATCGTAGATGGCCAGCCCGGCCGTCACCAATCCGCCCGGCGTGTTGACGTACACGTTGATGTCCTTCTCGGGGTCCTCGGCTTCGAGAAACAGGAGCTGGGCGATGATGACGTTCGAGACCACGTCGTCGATCGGCGTGCCGACGAAGATAATACGATCCTTTAAGAGGCGGGAATAGATGTCGTAGGCGCGCTCGCCACGGTTGGTTTGCTCGATGACCATCGGGATGAGCATCTGGGAAGTCTCTCTCATATGTTTCATTATCGCACACTCTCAGGTTAGGCGTTCATCAGACCTGGATGATGGCCTTTTCATAGACGAACTGCAAGGCCTTCTCCGCCAGGATGCGGGACTTGAGGTCTTCGACCGCGTCCTCGCCCCCGTCCCTCAGCATCTTCACCACCTCCGCCACGTCCACCTGCAGCGCGCGCGCCATCTGCCGGCACTCGTATTCGAGGTCCGCGTCGGTCACCGCGATGCCTTCCTTCTGCGCAATCGCCTCCAGGACCAAGCCGAGCTTGACGCGCTGCTGGGCCGTGGAGAGGTTTTCCTCCCGGAACTTCTGGACATTGAACTTCTCGTCCTCCTGAGAGCCCGCCGCCCCGTGCAAGATCATGTGCCGGATCCGGTGCCGCCGCGTGCGCTCGCTCTGCACCATGGCGTCCAACTCACGCTGAACCAGCGACTCCGGAATGTCAAAGTGGTGCAGGTCCACCAGCCGCTTCATGATCTGGTCCTTGTACGTCTCTTCGATGTCCCGCTTCAAGCCCTGCTCGAGCTGCGTGTGGACCTTCTCGCGTAACTCCGCCAGGGTCTTGTAGTCGCCCAGATCCTTGGCGAACTCATCGTCCAGCTCTGGCAGGACCTTCTGCTTGATCGTCTGCACCGCCCCCCGGACCACGCCGGCCCCTTCCTGGCTGACTTCGATCGCCTCGCCCTTCTTCTTGCCGAGGACCGCCTCTTCGAGCGTCAGTCCGTAGACCTGGGTCTTGTCGCCAACGCGGACCAGGTGGGATTCGGGTTTGAATCCGGCCGGCTGGTTGGGCCCCTCAACCTGCTCGATGCGGACCTGCACGTAATCGCCCTCGCCGACGCCCCGATCCTCCTTGACGACTTCGATCTGGGCATGCTGCTGCCGAAGAACCTGCATCGCCTTGTCGAGCTCCTCCTCCGTGATGGCCCGCTTGTCCTGCTTGAGCGTGATCCCCTTGTACTCCCGGAGCTCGAAGACGGGCTTGATCTCCACGGTGGTCGTGAAGACCAGCGGGGCGCCGTCCTTGATCTTGATCCGTTCGATCGGCGGCAGGTCCACGGCGACCGGGGTGAACCCCGCCTGCTTCATGGCCTTCTGGTAATACTCGGGGACGAGCGAGCGGACGACGTCGTCCTCGACGGTCTTCGCGTAGCGCTTTTCCAGCAGGGCGAGCGGCGCCTTGCCCGGGCGAAAGCCGGGGATATGCACCTGGCTCCGGAGGTCCGCATAGACGTCCCGGAACCGCTTGGCGACGTCTTCCGCCGGCACCTCGATCCGGACGGCCCGTTTCACCGGGCCCAATTCGGTCACTTCAAGTTTCATCGGTGAAGTCGGTGTTGCGACGGTCTCATTGGTGCGAGAGGGGGGACTCGAACCCCCACGGTTATGCCCACGAGATCCTAAGTCTCGCGCGTCTGCCAGTTCCGCCACTCTCGCAGGGAATCAGGAGAGACACACCAGAGTTGTACTGTATCGTCGTACCCGCCGTCAAGGTTGTAGGGGCACGGCGAGCCGTGCCCCTACAACACAAAATCCTGTTCGTAGACGCGGTAGGGGGTCATCGTCATCCCTAACCGGGTGTACGCCTCCTGAGCCGCCTCATTCTCCTTCTCCACATAGAGGCGCAGGCCGCACACGTCACCGCGCGCGCGGGCGTCTTGCAGGACACGCGCGTGGAGGGCGCGATAGACGCCGCGTCCCCGCACTGAAGGCTCGACGTACACGCTCTGGATCCACCAGAACATGCCGTTTCTCCAATCGCTCCATTCATAGGTGACGAATAATTGGCCGACGATGACCGATTCTGTTTCGGCCACCAGATAATACCCGCGCTCGCTTGATTCCAAGACCGCACGGGTCCCATTCCGTAGCCGCTCCATATCGAGATTGCGGCCCTCGGTCTCCTTCGCTATGGCGGCGTTGAACCGCACCAGCACATCAAGATCGCCTATTGCAGCGTGGCGGACCTTCACCTCAAACATCGATCACCCTTAAGGCTTCTGGCCAGCGGCGCCGGCCGCCGGAACGACTTTGAAGCGGGCGAGGGTCAGCAGGCTCATGTCGGTGATCGCCTCGTAATGGATCTCGACGCGGTAGTTGCCGAGGGGAAAGCCGCCGGGCGGCTTGTTCATCATCAGGTAGCCCCCCGTGTCTTCGTTCTCGAACTGCGCCCGGTCCACGTGGAGGAGGGTCCCGACAGGCTTCCCTTCGGGGTCCTCCAGGATGAAGCGCCCGACGAGCCGGAAGATATCGAAAGCCGATTGCAGGAACTCGACGACGACGTAGATCGCCGGGGTGTCCGGCGTGAACGTATTGGTGATCCCGACGGCCTTCACGGCGTGGAGCCCGGCCTTGCTGTCGTCAATCTCGAAGCCGCGCGCGGTCACAATATTGCGGAACAGGCCTCCGCGGAAACTCCCTTTCCCTTCCCCGACCGGATTGACCAACGGCACGATCTCAGGCGCCGGCTTCGCTTCATTCGCGGACGACGCCGGCGGCAACGCCAGTCCGGTCACCGTCGCGACCAGGGCGAGCGCCAGACCCGTGCCCACGCGCACGATCATCGGGGACCTGTCTCTTGGCCCGTGTCTCCCGAATGTGCGCCGTTACGGGCGGCCACCAGCTCGCGGTCGATGTACTGCCGGAGCGCGTCCAATGATTGGAACCCGGACAGGTAGCGCCCGTTGATGAAGAAGGTCGGGGTCCCGCTGAGCCCCAAGGCCTGGGCGTCCGCGAGGTCCCTGGTTACGGCGACCTTCGGCCGATTGCTGCTCAGGCAGGCGTTGAAGTCCTCGGCGTTCAACTTCAGACGCTCGGCCAACTGCACGTAATCCGACGGTTGGAGATCGGGCGCCTTGGTAAAGAGGGCGTCGTGATAAGCCCAGAACTGGCCCTGCTCGTGCGCACAGTGGGCTGCTTCGGCCGCCGGACGCGCCTGCGGGTGCGACGCGAGGGGAAAGTTTCGGTAGACGATCCGGACCTGCTCCCGATAGAGGGTGCGCACTTCTTGCAAGACCGGGAGGCTCTCCTTGCAGACCGGACATTCGAAATCCGCGAACTCGACGATCGTGACCGGCGCCGCCGGCGAACCCCACGCCGGGCCGTCTCCCAAGGGAACGGTCATGACAGGAGGCTCAGGGGGACGCAGCGTCACCGTCACCTGGGCCTCGCGGGACAACCGCTCGACCAGTTCCTGGAGCGCTCGCCCCGCGCGTTCTCGGACCAGGGCGCTCCGCGCCTCTTTGTGGGCCTGCTCCTCATCCGGCGGCAGCTTGGCCCGGTCCGCCCGCACGCGCGCGGCGATCTCTTCCGGCGTGATCGTCGCGATCTGGGCCTGGACCTCCGCCGTGACGAAGGCCGACACCGTCTGCCCGCGATCGCCCGCCGCCCGCGCGAGCAGCCGCTCGACGATCGTCTGATCCAGCTTCCGTCGCGTCAGGCGATACTTCTCCACTTCCAGATCGTAGAGCGGGAGCCTGAGCGCCTGCTCGATCTCCGCCGCCGTGATCGGCGTGCCGCCCACGGTCGCCAAGACCGACGAATCGGCCCGGACCGAGTGTGGAAGCTGACAGCCCGCCGCGAGGAGGACGCCGATCGCCGCAAGACGCAAGCTGCTGTAATGGTGAGCGTTCATCGATTGATCATACTAAGCTTCTTTTATCAGACGCAACTCTCTGCAACACCCTGGGCTATAATCCAGCCATGCGTGGAAGACGCCTCCTGACGGCTTATACGTTACTATTCGCGACCCTATGCAGCCTGCCCGCCTGCAGCGGGGGCAGCGACGCGATCGTAGTGATCGCGCTGCATCCCAAGAATCCCAACATTCTCTACGTCGCGACGAACGACTACATCTACAAGTCCCGCGACGAGGGGAAGTCCTGGGAGGCAATCTCGCACGGGATGTCCCACTCGCGTGTGATCGCGATGGCCATCGACCCCGCATACCCGGCCATCGTCTACGCGGGGACAAAGGGTGACGCGGTCCACAAGAGCTATGACGGCGGCCAGCGGTGGGTCTCACAGAGGACGGGCCTGGATGACGTCACCGTCACCTCGGTCGTGAACCAGCTCGTGTTCGACCCAAGCGATAACACTCATCTCTGGGCGGCGACCACCATGGGCATCTTTGAATCCATGGACGGGGGCGAGACGTGGACGAAGCGCATGAATGGGATGAAGGAGGTGCTGATGGTCGTCACGCTGGCCATTGACCCTGCGCGCCCCGACATCATGTACGCGGGTACGAGCGGCGGCGTGTACAAGTCCGCGGACCGCGCCCGGACCTGGGCGAAAGCGAACAATGGCCTGATCCCTCCGGAACTCCTCTCCTCCTCGCGGGCGCTGATGGTCAACACACTCGTGATCGACCCACAGCGACCGGACACCGTGTACGCGGCGACGCTGAACGGGCTCTACAAGACTGAGGATGGCGCGTGGTCCTGGACGCGCACCGGGCAGGACCTGCCCGACCAGATGATCAGCGCGCTGGCGCTCGATCCGTCATGGCCGGGCACGCTGTACGTCGCGGGACGCCAGGGGGTCTTCAAGAGCATTGACGGGGGACGGACCTGGCAGGGCAAGAACGCGGGGCTGGCAAGCCTCAACGTCCGCTCGCTGGCGCTCAGCCCCGAGGATCCGAAGACCGTCTATCTCGGGACGAACGGCAGCGGGCTCTATCGGAGTCGCGACGGAGCACTACGGGCGATTTCGTCCAGGGCGACGTGGCGTTCCCAGGGGTCCCGGTACGGACGCCAGGAGATCAGCGCGTCGTACGCGTCGGCCACCGCCACGATCCGGGAGCCGAGCGGGATGTCTTCGCCCTTGAGCCCGTCCGGATACCCCGTGCCGTTGTAGTTCTCGTGGCTGTGATACACGATCTTGATGAGCTCCTCGTTATCGTAGCCCATCTTCCGCAGGGTTCTGGCCCCTTCCACCGGGTGCATCTTCACCATGTCCAGCTCCCAGGAACTGAGGCTCCCCATGCGATTGAGCAGATGATGGGGCACGATCTCCTTGCCGATGTCCGCCAGAAAGCCGGCGTGGAGGATGTCGAGTTTATCCTTATCCGGCAGGTTGAAATAGGTGGCGAGGGTGTAGGCGAAGATGGCAACCATCTTGGAATGGCCGATGCTGCCGTCCAACGCCTCCACGGGCAGGACCACATCGGACGGGATCTGGATGAGATTCTGCACGTACTGGTACTCGTGCGCGAAGCCTTGCGAGACCTTCTTGCGGTCCTCGAAGGGATCCTTGACGCCGATGACCTCGTAGGCCTCGATGCGCTGCCGCCGGCCTTTGATGTTGATCTTCTCGCTCGCGCGAAGCTTCAGGCCGGCCTCGGCGTACGCCAGCTTGAACTTCATCTCCTTCGGATCCAGCTGCAGGGCGCGCTCGAAATACTGCAGGGCCTCGACCGGCTCGTTGAGTTCGAGATGGATTTGCCCGATCTGGAAATGGTGCAATGCGTTGTTCGGTTCCGCCGTGACCTTTTCGTGGAGCGCCTCCAGCTGTCGCTCCTTGTCCGTCTCCAGCACTTCCTTGGCGGGCAGGTCGCGCTTCTTGCGGGCATCAATGAAGAGGTTGACGGACTCGTACGTGTACCGGTCGATCAGCACCTTGCCCGGCACGCAGGCTTTCTGCAGCCGCGCGGCGATGTTGACCACGTCCCCGATAACGGTATACGACTGGCGCTTGCTTCCGACCAGGCCCGTGATGGTGGACCCTGAGCACACCCCGATGCGCATCTCCCAGGGATAGTTCATCTTGGCCGTCTTCTCCTGCATCTTGATCGCCGCCAGCACGGACAGGATCCGGTAGGTCTCGATATCCAGCGGCGCCCCGAACTCGCACATGATGGCGTCGCCCATGTATCGGTCGATGTGGCCGCGATAGGTCAGCAGGATGGGCTCCATGTCGCCGATGTAGCGGTTGAGATCGCGGATCACGATCTCGGGGGGATTCTGTTCGGAGTGGGTGGTGAAGCCGACGAGGTCGGAGAACAGGACGCTGACGTTGCGCTTCTCGTTGCGCAGCCGCCCCTCGATGATCAATTTGACCACAGAGGAGTCCATGGTGGAGTACAGCGCCTCCTCCACCTTGGCCTTGAGGGACTCGATGGATTGCTTGGACTTCTCCAGCTCCTCGGTCCGCTCCTTGACCTTGTATTCCAGGTTTTCGGCGGAGTCCTTCAGCGTCGCGTTGGCGCGGTTGAGCTCCTCAGTGCGCTCCCGAACCTTGACCTCCAGGTTTTCGCTGTAGTCTTTCAGCGCCACGTGGGCGTGGTTAAGCTCCTCCTGCCGGCGCTGGAGCTCCTGATTGAGGAACGCCAGGTTCTCGGCGCTGGCCTTCAGCGCCACATTGACCACGTTGAGTTCATCCTGTTGTGTCTGGAGCACCTCGTTCTGCCGACGTGTGGTCTCAAACTCCCGGGACAGCTTCTCATGCAACCCTCCGACGACTGCGCCGGCCAGGACGAGGAAGGACCCCCAGGTTAAGACTTGAAGATACAGCGCGAGCTGCGGGTTTGCCGCCAGATCGCCTTGCGGCGTCGAAAACGCCTCGGGCCGCACGTACACGTACAGCAGCATCACCAGGAAGGAAAAGACGGCACCCAGCACGGCCTTCGTTCGGCCCAGGTAGTAGCCGGCCAGGATGATGGGCAGAAAGTAGAAGTTCAGGAAGGCGATCTTCTGATCGACGAAGTAGTTGATCAGGACGGTCGCGACGAGCGTGAGCAAGACAAACGTCTGCTCGAAATTCTTGAGCAGGTAGGCTTTGAGCCCTTCCAGTGAGACACCGCGGAACGCTCCCGGAGCGACGGCATGTGGTCCGCCAGGCGAGATGGGCGGAGCAGAGGGTCTTGCCACCAGCGGCTCAGGAGTGCTGGATTTCTGCGGCGTTGTCGAATCGGAAGGAGCCATACAGTAGTTCCTAACGTCTGGTTGTTGTTAGGAAATAGTCACACTATCCCATAGGCCAGGGGTTGTCAAGGCGAGCCTCGCGTAACTGGTCAGGGAAAGCCCGGTATTCAAGAAGGCGATCGGAGGGAAGCTGAGAGCGATGCGGACGAGCGCCTGCTAGAAGTCACCGTCAGGAGGAACCGTGCGCGTGGCTCCCGGCGGGCTGTTGCGAATATTGTCTTTCTTGTCGATCGAGCCAGGGAAACAGCCTCTTGATCAACTCAACCGCCGCCTTCGGAATCGGTACGTGTCCGTTCTCCCACATGCTGACGGTGGTGCGCGATACACCCACGATCTTGGCAAGGATCGCCTGGGAAAGCTTGAGCCGGTGCCGGATGGTCACAAGGAGGGCCGGTTCCATGTAACTCTGCCCCTTCGGGCGACCACGACGCCGTGGGCCGGCTGGCGATGCAGTAGGCATGGGAGGGGCGTCAGCGGGGCCATCTCCTTTTGAAGAAGGCTGTGTCAAGGTGGCTTGTTCGTCTGCTTCGCTCATGTGAGATCTGCTCCCAAAAGAAAAGGCGCAATCGCATTGCTCCCCCTTGGTGCGAGGAGCGAACCGCTTGCGCCTTCAACTTACAGGCCTTTGAGCCTGCCCGCTAAGGCTGGCCGGAGAGCCAAATTTCCTGAATTACACGACCTTGGCGGGATTTTGTCAAGAAAATTTAGCGTATCAAGGGGGCTATTGAAGGTATTGCATATCCGCCCCTATTTGATCGAAAGGGGGATACGCTTGCGACGCCTCGCCACCTACAGGCGGCTACGGACAGGGGACCCGCGGAATCACTTCTTTCCTAAGAGCGTGTCGAGCTTGGCTTCTAGGATATAAAGCTGCAGTATAAAATAGGCAAGAGTGGCACCAAGCCCTGCCTGTAGCCAGTCTAGTTTGGAGGCGGCCATCCCGATCCCGATGTAGCCCCAGAGCAGCAGAGTTATCGCAAGAAAAATCCCTTTAATCCAGCGCATCACATTGGCCTCCATCTTTCCTCCTTTTCTACCGCTGTTTCAGCCGGTCATCTAAACGCTACATCTGTTCATCGAAGTGGCCCACCGGAAATATGCCCATATTGCATCGCCAATTTCAGTCCACCAGTTCGCACAGAGGATGATACTACCCGCGAATAGCACGGATTGCAAGGGATGACGCGGACAAGGAGTAGGCTGAAGCTGGGCCACCTGTCTGCTACCCCGCAATCCCCGCGCAACCGAGAGCAGCGAGACGACTGAAAGGGATTCAGCAGTCGTTGATTTGGGTGGTGGGCCGTGCAGGGATCGAACCTGCGGCCCGCTGATTAAGAGTCAGCTGCTCTACCAACTGAGCTAACGGCCCACCAGGAAGGATCGGCAAGAAGCCGGGGTTGGCGCGCCTGACAGGATTTGAACCTGTGGCCCCAAGCTCCGGAGGCTTGTGCTCTATCCACTGAGCTACAGGCGCACCGGCCCAGCGAAGGGGCACCTTAGCACACTGCTTCGGGATGTGTCTAGCCGGGCTGCTGGCTCGGTTTGGCGGGTTCGGGTTTGGGCTCCTCGTCGATCGGCGGCAGTTCGAAGATCAGCTCTCCGGTCTCCGGATCGAAGAAGCCCTGGCCGTCGATCTGGACCATTCCATCGCAGTTCTCCTCGAAGAACTGGAGTATCCAGCTGTTGAAGTCGTAGCCCTCTTCCGTGATGTCGTTCTTGTCCAGGATGTTCGCGATGTAGAACCGGCAGCCCTGCAACTGGTCCACGACGCGCCAGTTATCGATCTCGCGGTGGGCCTCCACGTAGTTGAGCAGGCCCTCGATGTCCTGCTTGAAGATCTCGTCCTGGGCGCTTCCCTTGCGCACGCAGGTGACGAGGATCGGTTTGCGGTCCTTCGCGTACCCGACCTCGATCCCGACCCAGTTCCAGCTGTTCAACAGCTTCTCGTTGACGTCCGCCGGGACGACCGGGGTGGCGCCCCGCGCCCTCAGATAGTCGACCAGCAGGCTCAGCGGGGGCGGCTCCTTGCGCAGGCAGAAGACTCGCGTGAAGAACTCCTTCGGTTCCTTCTGCTGGGCGCCGGTGATGGTAATGACGGGAATTTCGGCCATGCGTGCAGTCTAGCCCAGCATCTCCAAGCAATTCAAGGACGGGCGGCGCCCAAGCGCGGTGTATAATATGGAGATTGAAAGGATCCGAGGCCATGGGCGTCGCCACAGAGGCCGACATCCGCCGCCACGCGGCGCGGCTGTACGAGGCCGCGAACGCGACCACGCCGCGCCTCTTCGACCGCAAATGGTGGACCGGCCGGCTCCTCGAGTGGGCCATCCGCGACCAAGCCTTCAAGGTCCAACTCTTCCGCTTCATCGACGTCCTGCCCACCCTGAAAACCCCGTCCCAGATCAAGCGTCTCGTGGACGAGTATTTTGGCCAGGACTCCGGTCTGGGGGAGGCGCCGGGCGGGCGCTCCTTCATGCGCTGGGGTCTGCGGGCCCTCTCGTCCGTCGGCTTCGGAGCCGGTGTGACCGCCGACACGATCTACAACCAGGCGATCCAGATGGCCAACCAGTTCATCGTGGGCGCCGGCATGAAAGAGGCGCTCCCGGCCGTCGCCGACCTCTGGAAGCGCGGCATCGCGCATTCGGTGGACCTCCTCGGCGAGGCGACGGTCTGCGAGCCGGAAGCCGCGGCCTACGCCGCCCGCTACCACGAGGCCATCACGGCCCTGGCAGAGGCCGCACGCGAGTGGCGGCCCTCGCCCCTTCTCGAAGCCGACCACCTGGGCCCGCTGCCGCGGACCCAGGTGTCGATCAAGCTGTCGGCGCTCGACTCGCAGTTCGATCCGATCGATCCGGAGGGCTGCTACACGGCCGTTACAGCCCGGTTGCGCCCGCTGCTCAGAGCGGCCATGCAGCACGGGGTCGCCGTCACCTTCGACATGGAACACTACGAGTGGAAGGACGTGACACTCTCGATCGTCCGACGCCTCCTTCTGGAAGACGAGTTTCGCACCTATCCCTTCGCCAGCCTCGCACTGCAGGCGTACCTCAAGGACACCGAACGAGACGTCCGCGAGCTGCTCGTCTGGGCCGAGGCCCGCGGGACGCCGATGGGCGTCCGCCTGGTCAAGGGCGCCTACTGGGACTACGAGACGATCATGCACCGCCAGCGCGGGTGGCCCGTCCCGGTCTTCGCCCGCAAGGACGACACCGACGCCTGCTACGAACGCCTGATCCCGCTCCTGCTGGAGCACCACGCGGTGATCCGGCCGGCATTGGGCACCCACAACCTGCGCCACGTCGCGATGGTGATGGCCGAAACGGAACGTAAGGGGCTCGCGACGAAGGTCATGGAGCTCCAGATGCTGTACGGGATGGCCGAGCCGCTGCAGGCTGCCGTCGTGGACGCCGGCTATCGCCTGCGGGTTTACGCGCCGGTCGGCGATTTGATCCCCGGCATGGCCTATCTCGTCCGGCGCCTGTTGGAGAACACCGCCAACGAGTCCATCCTGCGGCGACAGTTCCTGGGCAACCAGAGCCTCGACGAGTTGCTGAAGGCGCCAGCCCTTACACATTCAGATGTAGGGGCGGGGTTGATCCCCGCCCATCTTCAGAAGGAGGGGGTAAACCCCTCCCCTACGAATCTCGCACCGAACTCCGAGTTCACGAACGCGCCCCACACGGATTTCTCCCGCGCCGAGGCCCGCGAGCGCATGCGCGCCGCGCTCGCCACCGTGCGCGCCACGCTCGGACGGCGCATCGAGTTGGCCTTCCCCCCGCCCAAGGGCCTCACGAGACCGACCCTGACCGCACGCAACCCGGCCAGGCCCGAGGAGGTGGTCGGCGTCGTGAGCGCGGCGGTCCCCGAGGACGTGGACGAGGCTGTCGCCCGCGCGGTGGCGGGTGGCCGGTCTTGGGCGGCGACGCCCGCGTCGGACCGGATGGCGGTCTTGGCGAAGGCCGCCGACCTGCTGCGCCGGCGCCGGTTCGAGCTGGCCGCGCTGGAAGTCTTCGAAGCGGGCAAGGGCTGGCGCGACGCCGATGCCGATGTGGCCGAGGCCATCGATTTCCTCGAATACTACCGCCGACAGATGCGCCGCCTGGCGGAGCCGATCCGGCTCGGGACGTTGCCGGGTGAACTCAACCACCTGGTGTACCGGCCGCGCGGCGTCGTGGCGGTCCTCTCCCCGTGGAACTTTCCGCTCGCGATCCCGACCGGCATGGTGGCCGCAGCGCTGGTCACCGGCAACGCCGTCGTGTTCAAACCCTCGGAAAGGTCCCCGGTCACCGGGCACGCGCTGGTGGCGGCCTTCCGTGAGGCCGGGCTCCCGGAGGGCGTTCTGCAATTTCTGCCCGGCGAGCCGGAGGCGGGCCGCCGCCTGGTCGCGCACCCCGACGTCCCCGTCATCGCCTTCACCGGCTCCAAGGCCGTCGGCCTCCAGATCATTGCCGATGCGGCGCGAGTCGCGCCGGGGCAGCGGGAGGTGAAGAAGGTCATCGCAGAGATGGGAGGTAAGAACGCGATCATCGTGGACGACACCGCCGATCTGGATGAAGCAGTGGCGGGCGTGATCGCCTCCTTCCTGGGCTACCAGGGGCAGAAGTGTTCCGCCTGCTCGCGCGCGATCGTTCTGGACACCATCCACGACGCGTTCGTCGAGCGGCTGGTGGAGGCCGCGCGCAGCGTGCGCATGGGTCCACCCGAAGAGCCGGGCGCGGGGCTCGGCCCCTTGATCGATCAACACGCAGTGCAGAAGGTGCGGGACTATCTGGTGGTCGCGAAACAGGAGGGGACACCCGTGTTGCTGCCGGACCTCGCGCGACGGCCGGGGCCGAACTTCGTCGGACCGACGATCGTCACGAACATCCGCCCGGAGCACCGCCTGGCCCGCGAAGAGATCTTCGGGCCGGTCTTGGCGGTGTTGCGAGCGCGGGACTTCGACGAGGCCCTGGCCTTCGCTAACGCGACCGAGTACGCGCTCACCGGCGGGCTCTTCTCCCGTAGCCCCCGCAACATCGCGCGGGCCCGGGAGGAGCTCCTGGTCGGCAACCTGTACATCAACCGGGGGATCACGGGCGCGCTGGTGGGCCGCCAGCCATTCGGCGGAGGCCGCCTCTCCGGCATCGGAGCCAAGGCAGGAGGACCGGACTACCTCCTCCAGTTCGTCTCGGGCTCTGTCCTCTCGGAGAACACGCTGAGACGCGGCTTCTCGCCGGATACTGTGTAATTCCCCTCTCCCTCACCCTCTCCCCACCAGTGGGGAGAGGGATGAGTGAGGGGCCGCCTTGATTCAAACACCCGCCCCCATTATGCTGCCGCCATGAGGTCCATGGCGCTCCTGCTGGCCTGCCTCGTGCTGGCGTCCTGCGCGACCGCACCGGCCTACGACGAGAGCTGGACCTGGGACTCGCCGGTGTTCGACGAGCAGGCGGTCCTGGGGCAGGCCGGCCTGTTGTCGTCGCAGCAGGACACCTTCTTCACGTCGCTCTGGACGCTGGGCGGCGGCGCGCTGCGACGCCGGCAGGAGTATCAGCTTCGGACGCAGCACGAACTGTGGGTGCGCCGGCAGGTGGAGCTGAAGCGGTTGAGCGTTGAGGAAGCCCACGCACGGATCCGGGATTACACGCCCTCCAAAGAGCACTGAGCGGGAGCGAAAAAATTTCGAGCGGGGCGAAAAAAAATATTGCGCGTGGAAAATACTGTGCTATAGTGCGACACCATGATGCAAGTTCAGCGTAGCCAGTCCCCCTTACAACCGTCACTCCAACCAGGAGGTGCTCCGTATCGATGAACGCATTAGACAACGCTGAAGGTGCCGTCTTACCAACGATGGCCCCAACCTCCGCTCCCGTAGAATCACCGGAGGAGTTGATCAGGGAGGGGAAAGCTTGGGGCCTCTCCACTGCAGTTGATCTTCACGACTGTAGGCCTGAAGCCATCCGGGACCGAGACCACATCGAGGCCTACGTCATCGCGCTCTGTAAACTGATCGGGATGAAACGTTTCGGGGAGTGCCAGATCGTCCATTTCGGTAAGGGACGGGTGGCAGGCTACTCGATGCTCCAGCTCATCGAGACGTCCCTGATCAGCGGGCACTTCGCCAACGACACGAATCGGGCGTACCTCGACATCTTCAGCTGCAAGGGCTACGACCCGGTGGTGGTGGAGGAGTTCTCCCGGAAGTTCTTCGGAGCGCGCAACAGCGCCGCTGCCGTCACCGTGCGCTACTGAGCGCAACTGACCGGGACCGAGCCGGGGCCGGCTCGAGCCCGTCAGGTTGACAGCAAATTCACGACATCAATGAGCTGGCGGAGGCCTCCCGCGCTTCGCCAGTTATAGGGCACGACCAACCGCGGAAGCGACAGGACCTCCGGTTCATCGGCTTCCTCCGGTAGAGCGGCCCGCTGCTCGATCTTGCCTTCCTGGCACAGGTGGGCAAACCGCATGTTGAGGTCGTCCACTTGCCCGGCTGTCAAAGGACGCTGCAGCCGCAGCGCCAGCCGCCCTTTCACGAACCGGCTGGAATGGTAGTTCCGATAGAAGCCCTCGATCTCGGCCACAGCATCCTCGGCCGTGTGGACCACTCTGAAGAGCCCGAGATCCTCCGGGGCGATCAGCCGAGCCGCCAGCATGTTTTCCCGCACGAACTGTTCCCATCGCTGCCAGTAGGTCCCTCCCGGTAGATCCACCAGCACGATCGGATGTGGATTGTTCTTGCCCGTCTGCAACAGCGTGAGGAACTCGAACGTCTCGTCCTGTGTGCCGTACCCGCCGGGGAACACCGCGCACGCGTGGGACTCCCGCGCAAAGAACAGCTTGCGGGTGAAGAAATACTTGAAGTGGATGAGCTTGGGGTCGTCCACGATCGCCGGGTTGGGCTCCTGCTCGAACGGGAGCAGGATGTTTACGCCGAAGCTGTTCTCTCGCCCGGCCCCCTCGTTCGCCGCCCGCATGATCCCCTCTCCCGCCCCCGTGATGACCATGAACTCGCGTTCGGCCAGGAGGCGGGCGAAGCGCCGGGCCAGATCGTACAGGGGATTCTCCGACGGCATCCGCGCGGATCCGAAGACGGCGACCTTCCGCCGATGCCGGTACTGCCTGAAGAGCCGGAAGGCATAGCGCATCTCCCGAAGGCTGCGGTGAAGAATCTTGAGATCCAACATGTCCAGACGCTGCTCCTGCAGCCGAATGACCGAACCCAGCAGGTCTTTGAGAAGCGCCGCCTGCGGGTCCGTCGCTGGCAACGCCAGCAGCTTCTCAAGCTGCTGGCGCAGGCGGTCATCGGGAACCGGGGGTGTGGCCATCGTCGCTTCCCTTCCTATGCGTCCCTACTTCTTCGGCTTCAGCGCCCGGTCCGCCACGACCACGTCGGCCAGGAACCGCGCGAGGGTCTGGCCCAACGCCTCGCTGTTGAGCTTCTCCAGATCTTCGAGATCGAAGAAAACCACCGTCTTGGTCCCCTCTCCGACCACCGTTGTGCGGACTATGCTGCCGTCGCCCACGTTGGCGGCCTTGAGCACCAGTCGGTTCTTGGCTGCCAGTTCGGTCCTGGCAAACCGGGTCACGGCCTCGCTCCAGTACGACTCGATCTGGCCAGACAACACCACATCGGCCGAGCCGGGGGCGACCGCCTGCCCCGGCTCCAGGCGGGTGACCTGAAAGCCCGCGCGCTTCAGGTACTCCAGCACGAAGTTCGTGACCTGATCGGCCGCCGACCCGCCGGCCGGCACCAACGTGTCCACTGTCGATTCCACGTAATGCTGGTAGCGTCCGACCTTGGTCTTGTCGCTCCGCACGTCCTCAAACGGGATCACCGCCACCCGCAACGGAGCGGTCACCTTTTCGGGAGCGGGCGCGGCATCCAGGTTGACCGCGAGCGGAATTGTCTGACCGAGGCCCCCGCACCCCCCTACCACAAGCACCAGCATCGTCGCCACCACCGACCACACAATGTGTCTCACTGTCATCCCTCCTTCCCCGGAGATTCATGCATGCAAACAGTTCGCCCGATGGGTCGAGCTTAGCCGATCAAGAAAGAGCCGCGCAAGCACCGGAATGGAAACTTAGACCCGCTTTTTGAGGCTCAGCATGTACGCCGTGAGGTCGTTGAGTTCCTGCTCGTTCAGTGGGAACTTGGGCATGATCGATCCTGGTGAGGTGGACTGCGGATCGCGGAAGTGCTTGATCAGCCAGTCGCGATCGCGCTGGTCCCCGACGTAGGAGAGGTCAGGCCCCACCGCACCACCCTCGCCGTGGATCCGATGGCATCCCATGCACCCGAACCGCTCATAGAGGGCCCTGCCCGAGACGACGGCGGGATCGGTCCGCTTCATCGCCTGCAGATCGCGCACGGACAGCCCGATCAGGACAAAGACACCGAGCAGGAACGCCGCCCCCACGCCGATCACCAGCGGCCGGGACGCGGGCTCCCGCTCGTGATGAGGGTCCAGGAACGGCAGCGCCAGTAGCAGCGCGATGAAGGCGCCGGGGAGTACCCACATGGCGATCGGCCCCAAGACGGGCCCCTCCATGTACTTGAGGAACTGGTAGTAGAACAGGAAGTACCATTCCGGCACGGGGATGAAACTGTGGTCCGACGGATTCGCCTTGTCCGTCAGGGGAAAGGGCACGAGCAGCGCCAGTAGGACGACCACCTGGAAGACGCCGAGCATGACCACTGCGTCCATGAAGACCTGGCGGGGATAGAACGCTTCGCGGCGCTGGGCCGCACGTTCCTTGCTCCAGGGACCGGCCGGACCCACGCGCCGCAGGATGAACATGTGCAGCGCGATCAGCACCATGATGGCGGCCGGCAAAAACAGGATGTGGACCGCGAAGAAGCGCGACAGGGTCAGGGCGCCCAGCGTGTCGCCCCCGCGCATGAACTTGACCAGGAAGGTGCCGACGAACGGGACACTGCCGACCATGTTGATCCCCACCTGGGTAGCCCAGTACGCGTTCTGGTCCCAGGGGAGCAGGTAGCCGGTGAAGGCGAACCCCATCGTGAGCAGGAGCAGCAGGACGCCGACCATCCACATCAGCTCGCGGGGCGGCTTGTACGCGCCGTACAGGAAGACCTGGAGCATGTGCAGGCCGATGGCCACCACCATCGCGGAGGCGCCCCAGTGATGGAGGCCCCGCACGAACGGGCCGAACAGCACCTGCGTTTCGATGTAGCGGATGCTGTCGTACGCGTGGTCGGGCGTCGGAGCGTAGTAGACCGTCAGAAACATCCCCGTGATCGCCTGGAGGAAGAAGATGAAGAGCGTGGCCGAGCCGAAGACGTAGATCCAGGACGCGCCCCCGGGGATCGGCTCGTCGAGCAAGGTCTCCTTGACGGGCTCCAGTTTGAGCCGGCTATCCAGCCATGCGTAGAGGCGGGAGAGCATGGCTAGATTTCAATCTGCTGCTTGGTGCCGGACTTAAATTCCTTGTACTGCACCAGCAGATGTCCGTTTTCGATCTTGACCGGTAGGCGGTCCAGCGGCCGGGGCGCCGGCCCCCCGACGACCTTCCCGTTAAGGTTGAACACGCTCCCATGGCACGGACATTTGAACTCTTTCTCACCAGCATCCCACCGATAGCCGCAGCCGAGATGCGTGCAGATGGGGGAGTAGACCGTAACCTCGTTCGTCGCCAGGCGCAGCGCCCAGATGCCCTTCACGGCCGCCACTTCCATGTAGCCATCGGTGATCGTCATGACCAGGTCGCGCTGGGTCGGCTCGCTGATGGGAAGGTCGTCCATCGGGCCGGCGTCCACCCACCGGAACTCGCGCCGCTTGAGCGCGGGCGAGGCCACGTAGCCGGCCAACGGCACCGCCAGGCTGATGCCGATCAGGCCGGCCGCCGCGACGATCAGCCACGTCAAGAAGCTCCGCCGCGAACCGGAAGGTGTGTTGGTGCGCTTATGCTTCATCATCAGGCGTGGGGCGGCCGACGGGGCCGCCCAGGCGGGCCCGCCGGGCGAGCAGCCAGGCGAAGACCAGGGTGCCGAACGGGAAGGTCAAGACCGCGCCCACCATCCAGCGGCTGGCCTCGGCGAACATGGCCGCCGTCTTGTAGATGAGCAGCAACAGGAAGGCGTCGGCGATGAGTCCGGTGACGAGCAGGCTCATCGAGACGGTGGGCAGGAACTGGTTGCCGCGCGTCGTTGCGAAAGAGACGATCAGCGAGGCACCAAACATCAGAGCGGTGAAGAGGGCCATGGACTGCAAGTTTTCCGCATACCGCAGCGCGAGGTCGGAGGCCGGCCCGGTGACACCGCCCGCCGCGATGTTCCATCCGCATTCCGGGCACACCGGATCATCCGAGGCGATGAGGCGGCACTTGGGGCAGATCCGCATGGCGACCTGCATTATAGCGTACTTCGTTGATCCCACCGACCGGAAGGTGTACCCTAAGGGACGCTCAATGAGGTCGCGGCGTGGCACAACTCGATCCAAAAGAGCGGCGCATTCAAAAGCTCGAGGCAATCCTGCAAGTGGCCAAGGCCATGTCCACGGAGCGGGACCTCGGCATCCTGCTCGAGGAGATCGTGGAGCACGCCCGCTCGGTGGTCGACGCCACGCGCGGCAGCATCTTCCTCCTCGATAAGGACAAGAACGAGCTCTGGAGCAAGGTGGCCCAGGGCGTCCGGGAAATCCGCTTCCCCGCCGACAAGGGCATCGCGGGCCACGTCGCCCAAACGAAAAAACCCCTGAACATCCCCGACGCCTATGCGGACCCCCGTTTCAACCCCGCCGTGGACAAGGCGACAGGATTCCACACCCGGAACATGCTCACCGTTCCGATGCTCTCCACCAAGGATGAGGTGGTCGGGGTCCTCCAGGTGCTCAATAAAAATCCTGGGGACCACTTGGCCGAAGTCGAGAAGGGCGCCCCTGGACCTCCGTTCGATGCAGAAGACGAGGAGATGCTGTTGGCCCTGGGAGGCCAAGCCGCCTCCGCCATCGAGAACGCGATCCTCTACGACGAGATCAACAAACTGTTCGAAGGCTTCATCGCGGCCAGCGTGGTGGCCATCGAGTCCCGCGATCCCACGACCTCCGGCCACTCCGGCCGCGTCGCCACCCTTACATGCGGCCTCGCCGAAGTCGTGGACCGAGTCGACACCGGTCCCTACGCCAAGGTCACCTTCGACTACGACCAGATGAAGGTGATCCGCTACGCCTCACTCCTGCACGACTTCGGCAAGGTGGGCGTGCGCGAGCACGTGCTGATCAAGGCCGAGAAGCTCTACCCCAACGAGGTCGCGCTCCTGAAGGCCCGCTTCGAGTTCATCAAGCGGACGCTGGAGAAGGAGGCGCTGGAACGCAAGATCTCCGTGTACCAGTTCTCCAATCCCGGCGAGACCGTCGCGCTGCTGGCGAAGCTCGACGAGAAGCTCGGCCACCAGCTCGACGACACCGACGAGATCCTGCGCTTCCTGCTGGAGTGCAATATCCCGACGGTGCTGGAGAAGGGCGGATTCGAGCGGCTCAACGAGATCGCCGCAAGGACGTACAGCTCGTTCGACGGCCCCAAACCGTATCTCGCGGCCCCCGAGCTCGTGAGCCTCGCCATCCCCAAGGGGAGTCTGACTAACGAGGACCGCCTGGAGATCGAGAGCCACGTCACGCATACCTACCGGTTCCTGGCGACCATCCCGTGGACCAGCAAGCTGCGGCGCATTCCGGAGATCGCTTACGGCCACCACGAGAAGCTGGACGGGAAAGGCTATCCGCGGCAGATCGCCGCGCCGGAGCTCCCGATTCAAACCCGGATGATGACCATCAGCGACATCTACGACGCGCTGACCGCTTCCGACCGTCCGTACAAAAAGGCCGTCCCGGCCTCGAAGGCCCTCGACATTCTCGGGTTCGAGGCGAAGGAGGGTAAGTTGGATTCGGCCTTGCTTCATCTCTTCATCGACGCCAAGGTATACGAGCGCACCGCCCGCGGATAACCACGGACCTTTACTCCGGCAAGGGCTGCCCCTTCGTTTCCGGCGCAAACGGCAAGATCAGCAGACCCACCAGATAGATCAGGGCGACGGCACTGGCCGCGCGGCCGAAGCTGTCCAGCGACGTCACCAAATAGCCTGTGAGGAACGGACCGCCCGAGGCGAGCACGCGCCCGGCGTTGAAGCAAAAGCCCGCACCGGTCGCCCGGATGCGGGTTGGGTAGAGTTCCGGAAGATAGATGGGGAACCCGCTGAAGATCCCGTTGTTGAAGAAGCCGAGCAAGGGCAGCAGCAGCAGCACGTGCGCGTAGGCGTGCGGTGTCAGAAACGTCACCGGCACCATCACGAGGCTGCCCGCACACATCAGCGCGAAGACGGGTCGCCGCCCGAAGCGATCCGCCAGCGGCCCGAAACTGAGATAGCCGATCAGCGCACCTGCATTGAGCGCCATGGTCGCATAGCTCTTGTTCTGCTCCAGCGATTGGGCGTCCAGGCCCCGCATGTCCGGGAGAGCGCCGATCAGGGTGGGTGTCCAATTCGTCGCGCCCCAGAGTCCGAATACGGCCACGAACGCCAGGACCGATCCGACCAGCGTCGGACGGCGCAGATCGCCTTGGAACAGCTCGGCGATCTTGATCCGATAACCTATCCCCGACGACAGTTCCTGCGCGCGCGCCTTGACCCAGCGCTCCGGTTCCTTGACCCACAGACGCACGAGCAGGGCCACCAGGGCCGGTACGACACCCACCAGGAACAGCACCCGCCAGCCGTATCCGCGCAAAAGCAGGTTGAACAGGGCTGCGAGAAAGAACCCAGCCGCCCAAGCAGACTGCAAGATCCCAGCCGCCTTGGCGCGCTTCTCCTCGGGCCAGACTTCCGCCACCAGCGAGGCGCCGGCCGCCCACTCCCCGCCGATGCCCAACGCCGTCAGGAACCGATAGATCGCCAGGTGCCACCAGTCCTGCGCCAGGGCCGCCGTACCTGTAAACACGGCGTAGATCAAGATCGTGGCGATCAAGGTCTTGGTTCGCCCGACGTAGTCGGCCATTACGCCGAACAGCACCCCGCCGATCGCCCAGCCGATCAGGAATACCGAAAAGATGACCCCGCCGTAGTGGCCGATCTCCCTGTCGCTGACCGGCGCGCCGCCCGCCGCCAGCAGGTCATGCAGGGCAGGATGGAGGACCAGCGCATAGATCATCGCGTCCATGGAATCGAAGACCCAGCCGAGCCAGGCCACGAGCAGGACCCGCCACTGGTAGGGCGTGACGCCGTGACGCCATGAGGGGGCGGTCGGTAGGGTGCTCACAGAGAAGCGGCACGTTACCTCCAGAGCGCCGCCTCTGTCAATTCGATCCGCCACCTTGAAGGGGCCGCCCGGTCAAGCCTACACTGCGCCTGTGTCGCGACGCACGCAGGTGCTCCCCGTGTCAGCAAGGCCGGCGCTAGTCATTGTCCTGCTCGCGACAGCGTTCGGAATGAGCCCATCCAACCAGGAGACGAGGGCGCCGGTGACGCTCCATCCCGACACGCTCATCGCGCACGTGCAGATGTTCGCCGGCGAGATCGGCGAGCGGAACACGTTTCGCCCCCAGGCCCTGCGGCGCGCGGCGGCCCACATCGAACAGGCGTGGCGCAACCAGGGATATGCCGTGACGCGGCAGGAGTACGCCATCGGCCGGGACACGTGGGCAAACTTGGAAATCACCCGCCGCGGGCGAGAGAATCCGGACGACATCATCCTCGTTGGCGCGCACTATGATTCGGTGATCGGCAGCCCCGGCGCCAACGACAATGCGACAGGCGTCGCTGCGCTGCTGGAGCTGTCCAGGCTGGCGGCCACGAGGGACCTGGGCAAGACCGTGCGGTTCGTCGCCTTTGTGAACGAGGAGCCGCCGCACTTCCAGACGTCCCTGATGGGCAGCCGCGTGTACGCGAAGGAGGCGCGCGCCCGCGGGGAGCGGATACGCGCCATGCTCTCGCTCGAAACCCTCGGCTATTACAGCGAGGCGCCCGGTAGCCAGGCCTTCCCGTTTCCGTCAGCCCTGTACCGGCTCTTCTATCCTGACCGGGGGAACTTCATCCTGTTCGTGTCAAACTTCGGATCGCGTCCGCTCCTGCGTCAGGCCATCGACTCCTTCCGCGTGGAGTCGGATTTTCCGGTCGAAGCGATCGCGACGTTCGAGTGGGTGCCGGGGGTGGACTGGAGCGACCACGGCTCGTTCTGGGCAGAAGGCTATCCCGCCCTCATGGTCACCGACACGGCGCTGTATCGGTACCCGCATTACCACACTGAGCAGGACACGCCGGAGAAGGTCAACTACGGCGAGTTGGCTCGCGTGGTGGGCGGCCTGGCCGGCATGCTCTGGGCCCTCGCCCGCTAGTGACGGTCGCTGCGCGAGCCACGCACAGCGCCGATCAGACGGTCGCTCGCGGATCGGGACGGGCCAGTACCGCTTCAGCCTGGGCCTTGCGATAGCGGGACAGCGCCGCGCGGACCTTCGGATATTTATTCGCCAGGATCGCCGCCGCCAGGAGCGCGGCATTCACCGCTCCGGACCTCCCGACCGCCAGCGTCCCCACGGGGATCCCGGCTGGCATCTGCACCATCGAGAGCAAGGAATCCAACCCTTTCAGCGCCTTGGACTCCACCGGCACGCCGAGCACCGGCAGGGTTGTCTTCGCCGCCGTCACGCCCGGGAGGTGGGCCGCGCCGCCTGCCCCGGCGATGATCACTTCCAGCCCTCGCCGCTCGGCCGATTCGGCGTACGCGAAGAGGTGATCCGGCGTGCGGTGGGCCGAGACCACACGCACCTCGAACGGGATGCCCAGCTTCTCTAGGGTCCCGGTGGTGTTGGCCATCGTCTCCCAATCGGATTTGGAGCCCATGATCACGCCGACCAGTGGGTGCGGGAGGGGCGTCCGCGGGGCCCCCTCCCGATGTGATAGTCGCGCGGCTTTCACATTCCCACGTGAATTGGATCGCGCCGCCTTTTGCATCGAGTCCCTCCGTGAACGTCCGAGCAGGCCAATCATATACGAATGCGGGCTAGGGGTCTATGCCGAACCGCGGCTCGAGGATCGCTTCGCTCCGGCATTTCGGGCACCGGCTGGGCCTGGTCAGGCGGGTGCGCCCGCGAAAGACGAACCCGCAGTCCTGGCAACTTGCTGGCTCCATGCGGAACCGGCCCTGTCGAGACCCGGCTACCGATTTGACGATGTGCGCGAGATGTTCTTCAACCTGCCGTTCGGGAATGCCCAGGCTGTGCGCGAGGTCCCTGGCGGAACGCCGCATACCGGTAATCGCCTGGACGATCTGCTGCCGGACGGTCAGCTCGGAATCAGGCCCGCCTGGCACTATTCGAACTCGGTCGGCGCAATGCCGAACCGCAGTTCCAGATCGAACTCGGCGATGAGATCGTTGGCGGTCTCCTGCCCGAGGCCTGACCGCACTTCGCCGATCACCAGATCGATCATCGGCGCGGCATGATCGCCGAACTGTACGATCGCGGACTGGATCCGTTGGCGCGCGTCATCGATCGTCATGCGTCTCTCCGCCCAGGCCGGTTTCTGCAGTGAACACCATCCTAGCATTGATCGGCGCGTCCCATCCAGCCGGCTGCATTGCCGTTCATCCCGCGCCTGTGCTATCTCTCAGACCATGCGGCGCAGGATTTCCAGCTTCATTGCATGCCTCCTGCTGATCGCGGTCGCTCCCATGGCCTCCGGCGCGGGGCCCGGTATCCAGGAGTCCCAACTCGGCAAGGTCGAGTTCCCCACCTCCGGCTCGGACCACGCGCAAAGCCACTTCCTGCGCGGTGTCGCCGCGTTGCACTCGTTCTGGTACGAAGAAGCCCTGGAGGCCTTCCGGGCGGCGACGAAGGCCGACCCGGACTTCATGATGGGTTACTGGGGCGAGGCCATGGCGCACAACCACCCGATCTGGAGGGAGCAGGACACGGAGGCCGCGCGAGCGGTCCTCACCAAAATCCGGGACACAGCCAAGCTCACGCCGCGGGAACGGGCGTATCTGAACGCCGTGACAGTTCTCTACGGAAAGGGCGACAAGGCGGCCCGCGACAAGGCCTACGCCGCCGCCATGGAGAAGCTCTACCGGGACTCCCCCGAGGACCTGGAGGCGGCGTGCTTCTATGCGCTCTCGTTGCTTGCCGTCGATGGCCAGTCGCCCAACCCGCTACGCACCCGCATCCAGGCGGGCGCGCTCGCGCTCGACGTGTTCAGGAAGAACCCCGACCATCCCTGCGCGGCGCACTATACCATTCACGCGTTCGACGACCCGGACCACGCGATTCTCGCGCTGCCCGCCGCGCGGCGGTATGCCAGAATCGCGCCTGAGTCCCACCACGCCCTGCACATGCCCGCGCACATCTTCCTCCAGTTGGGCATGTGGCCGGAGGCGGCGGCCTCGAACGAGGCCGGATGGGCGGCATCCGTGGCGTGGGTGAAGCGCCAGGGCCTGTCCCTCAGCCATCGCGATTATCACAGCCTGTACTGGCTCATGTACGTGTACCTCCAGCAGGGCCGCTACAAGCAGGCCGCAGAGCTGCTGGCGCTCAAGCAGAAGGACATGGCGGAGGCCAGCGGCCACGACGCGAAAGGGACGCCCATCGGCCACAAGGGTGAGGTCGGCCGCTATTTCGACGAGATGGTCGCCAGCTATGTCGTGGAAACAGAGCGGTGGGAGGCGGCGGGGAAGCTCATCAAAGCGCCTGGATCGGCCGAGGACGGCAAAGCGAGCGCCCTTCCCCTATACACTCGCGGCCTTGTCGAGGCTCAAAAAGGACTGCCAGAGGCCGAGGCCAGCGTCGCCGAGCTGCGAGCCCTCCGCAAGCAGGAAAAGGATGCGGGCCAGTCCCGCCGAGCAAAACCGTATGAGGCTCGCGAGTTCCAGGTGGCCGCCGTGTCCCGCGCCGCGAAAGGTGCCTATGACGAGGCGATTACCCTGATGAAGAAGGCGGTTGAACTGGAGGAGAAGATGAAGCCGCCCTCGGGGCCGCCCGAGATGATCAAGCCGTCGCACGAGCTGTTCGGCGAGATCCTGCTCCGCGCGGGACGCCCCCAGGAAGCCGCGCAGCAGTTTGAGACGTCCCTGCAGCGGCATCCCATGCGCGCCCGGTCCTTGCTCGGCGCGGCCCGCGCCGCGGCGCAGAGCGGAAATCGAGCAGGCGCGGCGGAGGCGTACGCCAAGCTCCTAGACGTCTGGGCCCAGGCCGACGCGGAACTACCGGCGCTGAAGGAGGCGCGGGACTACACGCAGCAGGCAGCCGCGCGCTGATCACTATGGGGTGGATGAGGGGTCTCGAACCCCCAACCTCCGGAGCCACAGTCCGGCGCTCTAACCATTGAGCTACACCCACCACCAGTCGGAGAGTCGTTGCAGTCTAATGAAGATGAGAGCCGAATCCTAGCAAACACGGCGGGCGCCCCGCAAGGTTGCGGGGGACGCTTGCGGTGATCCAACCTGATCCTCAGGACGTCAAGGCCGCTTCGATTTCGGCCTGCATGGCCCGGGCGGCTTCAGCCTGGTCTGCGGCATCGCGTATGGCCCGCCCAACGACGAGATAATCCCCGCCGGCGGCGATGGCACCGGCCGGCGTTGTGACGCGGACCTGGTCGTCATGCGAGGAGCCGACAGAACGGATCCCGGGGATCACGACGATCGGATCCTTGCCCAGTTCCCTCCGGATCATCGCCGCCTCGACGCCGGAGGCCACGACGCCGTCGGCGCCCAACGAGATAGCCAAGCGCGCCCTCTTCAGGACTGTGTCGTGGACGGATTCCACGATACCCATCTCCAGCAGGTCCGCTTCATCAAAGCTCGTCAGCACCGTCACGGCCAGGATTTTCATCGCGCTCCGGCCGCGGCCCTCGACGGCAGCCCGCACGGTCTGGCCGGTGGCGTGGACGGTGAGAAACGTCACGCCGAGCTCGGCGGCTGCGGCCGTGGCCCGCTTCACCGTTTCTCCAATGTCGAGCAGCTTGAGGTCGAGGAAGACCCGCTTGCGCTGCGCGAGGGCCCAGCGCACGATGTCGGGCCCGGCTGCCGTGAAGAGCTCCAGGCCGATCTTCACGAACCCCACCGAGTCCTTTACGCGGTCGAGCAGGCGCTTGGCCTCATCGGCCGACGGAACGTCCAGCGCGAGGATCAACCGCTCGCGAGGCTCAATCGCCATGAACGTTCCTTGACTTCGGAACAAACGCCGTGGTAGCACTCATCCCTGTCTCACGAGGGAGCCATACCATGCCGGTTGTCCATAAGAACACCATGAAGGCCGCCCGCCAGGCCGTGAAACGGCGGGCCCGGAACCGTGCGGTGATGTC